>OLRG01001380.1_pt1 | contig 19737 bp, 46 predicted proteins | sample 1672331 | NCBI WGS metagenome assembly OLRG01 (sample SAMEA3136672, study PRJEB25190) | human gut metagenome
CTGCTTTTACCTCCATACATAAAAATAGAAGACTCAGCTATTAACCAAGTCTTCCATAATATTTTTTAGTCCATTATTATAACTTTCTTTCAATATCATCCTGTTTGATATCAACTGTGTCCCAATCAGGTCCTGGTAAATCTACATCTGCTATATATGCTGTATTTTCTTCTAATACCTCAACAATTGTAGCGGTTCTTCCATCTTTTAACATTACCATATCGTACTGACTGATTTTCATTATTTGAGCTCCTCATCAAATTACATTTCAAGATCATCAATATCATCAACGATATCTGCAAGAGATTTGTCATCAAACAGCTTTGTATTCATAACTTCTTCAATGCTACCTACCGTTACAAATTCATCACCGCACCACATATCAAATTCCGTTGAACTCATAGGGTCCACACCGCAATTTTTACCATTATAAGTAAATGTAATCTGAGTTACTATTTCTGCTATTCTATCTTTAAGTTCGTTAATTTTCATAAAATATCACCATTTTCCTTTCTTTCGTCATCAGTCAGTTCACGTATACTTCTATGAACATAACCATCTTCGTCATATGTATAATCATGTGCATGCTCTCCATGTATACCATAACTATGCTGTTTAGGTTTTCCATGATTATTATTACTTATTTGTTTTATTTGACGACCATTATCATCGTAATAGTTACGTTCGATACCACCATTCTTATGAGTAATCTGTGTTATACCATTGGGCGGTCCTTTTAGCTCAGTTCTTTCAACTATAAGTATATCTTTACCAGCTGCGTTTTTCAATCGGTTAATAGGATACGGCGGACCATTTTTCACACCCCACTTCATACCTTTGACACCACTATGCTGAATCTCTTCTTCATCAAGTTTATCGTGCATCTTACTGAGAATATCCTCTACAGTTTTTCTGGTTTTATCACTGAGCTTCATATAATTTTTATGCTCATCATACCAGTTAAAGATCTCATATAGATTTTCTTTACTCCAAGAGAAAGCCCACCAATCACAGAACATCTCCAGAATATATTCATAAGGCATATCTAATATAGTCTCAGCTTCATCTGGATCATCATGAATCAGAACCCAGTGCTGCCAATGATGAGGGTTTCTATGAATATGTAATAACCATGCATACTCATAATCTCTCACAACTTGATACGATCTGTTTCCACCATAAAAATAAGCATCATACGGTTCATACTCATCTGGCTGTGACTTACTGTAGTCATGTGCAAAACCGATCTGATGCTCTAAATCCAATCTTCTACCGTCTGGAATCAATTCTGGTAAATTATCTTTAATCCAGTCATATCCTTTCTTTACATTTGCTTTATGTTGCTGCAAATATTCATCATACTCTCTACTCATTAGTCTTCTCCATTCTGCCAAGTATTTCTATAAGTTCTTCAAGCCATTCTAACGGTGGTAATTTATCAACTGCAATATAATTGTAAATCCCATTCATCAGTTCATCCTGTCGTTTCTTATCCCATTTTTCTCTAGGTAATACCCCAACTGGCGGTTTCTCTGCCTTGTCAAAATCAATAGAATCTTTAACCTCGCAAGCTCTACATAAATATCGAGCGTCGTTAACTGATAACTTACCATCAATATAATAATCTCTAACCTCTGTAAATACCGTTAAACCATTTCTACGGCACAAATCCTCAATGACAGTTCTATATTTTTTGCATCTCTCTTCTAAGATTTTTTCTCTAGTTATAATCATCCTGATTCCTCCATTTAATATCATCAATATCCCCAATCGGTCCAGTAATGTATTTTATGAAATCTGGTAACAGCATTACTCCAGATTTAGCCTGATTCAATAAATCTAAACGAAGTGCTTCTAACTTTTCCGGTTTCATCCGAGTTTCACATTGCAATATTATTACATCACTGGCATCTTTTTTAGGTATATATTCTCTTGTGCAGTCACATCCACAATCTTTATTCTGAAGTTCACAGTTGTCACAAAGAGTCTCTGGCTTTTTATTAAGCTGAATATCACCGTTTTCTTCTGCTGCAATTAACACAACTAAAGAATACAGTATTCGCATATTAAATTTGCTAACTCCTCTTGGCGGAACTGATAAATATATTTTTTCACCAGCTTTTAATCCATCATATAATTTCGTTACGTATTCTTTATGCCACGATCCAAGTGCTATTCCTAATGTTCTTTCAACAACATCAACAATATCCATATCTATTATCCTTTCTTTTTTCTCCACCAGCCATAACATCTCGGCAGCTTTTTCCATGCTATAACATCGATTCGCTCACATTCACTGTCCGAATATACGAGATTATCATGAATAGGAGCTCTGCATGATTCATACACTTGATAGCCATCAAACACGTTCTGCCGTTCTGCTCTTATCCATTTTGAGTTCCATTTAGTGAATTTCAGCTCCATAACTTTGGGCATATTCTCACCAGCACCATGAGCCACAGTGCATAAATATATACCGTCAGTTTTTGGCTTAAACCATTTATATGGTCTCCACAAGTTAAATATCATTTGATTTGCTGCCTCCTTTCTCTAGTAACTCTTGGCTTTTGTCGCACAAGATTGAACGTTTCAATAAATAATGCTACGAACTCGCATACAATAAGAAGTATCATTAATGGCATTGTACATATAATTTTTACAAGCTGCCAAAGATACTCCGAGTTAGACCTTCCATTATTCAGAAATTTTCTAGTTACAGTAACGTACGACGATAAATGCGGTAAATTATGTGCTGCTGAGTAAGCACATACTATGATCAAATACCACACGTTAATACATATCAACAACCATAATGTAATCATACTAGGCAATTTAGTAATTTCCATACTGAATATCCTTTCTAATTATGATTTAAACATACCTTCTTGTTTCCAATCTTCTTTAGATGGTTCTTTATTATTGTTTTTATTAGCACTTGCCAATGCTATACAAATAAGTACCAACTGACCAATAATAAAACCACCGACGAAGATGATGCAGTCTAATATAAGTTTCATACAATCCTTCCTTCCATCTGCCTTTTAAGTGCTTCTAATATAGTGTCTAACTGCGCATGACTCAGATGAATGATAGGACAACCATCTGGTATCGGCGCTCCATTACAAACGTTATCGTCTGTTAGTCCGCAGATTGTATCAGTGCTAAACGGATCTCTCCTGGAACACGGGCAAGTCATACATTTACTTGGCTTATCAAATATAACCATTGCTTTTACTCATTATTTATTACCTCCAATTTTCACCTGGTACTGTAATAGTGATATTGATGTTTTCGCCATTACGACCATCATTCACAATATCAATTTGACCTCTATACTCAGCTTTTACGTTTCCTTCAGAATCCTGAATCTTAATAGTTCCATGGTTCGATGCTTTGGGTATCTGTAATATAAAAGTCTCCTCTTCTTCTACTTCGACTGATTTGGATTCATTGGACCCAGATATGATATCCTGATTTTTCTGCATTTTATGTTTCTGACATGCAGTACAGATTAAAACCAATATGATTCCAAATCCTATTGACAAATATGCTAATCTTTTCATTCTATTATTCCTCTCCAGTAATTAACTCAGTATACGGAAGACTCTCAATCCACCATTCAAAAAGAAAAAGAGGGAGCCTACTTTAGCCCTCCTCGATTTTAATCATAATCTTTTTCAAAGCTCTATTAGTTCTACTAATAACGTCTCCTTCGTTAATAATCTCATTCTTTTCCCAACACACATAAGTTCCTTTTACAAGCCTGATATTAAATATTGTTATTGGGCTTCTGTCACGTACATATTCACTTGTACCAACAACGACCCAAATACAATTATCGTTATCTGTCTTCTTATTTTTATGTGTGTTGATTATTTTAACAAAATCACCAACTTTTACATTTTTAGCTTCTTTAATAGTCATAATAAATCACTCCTTTTATTTCCTCATAATAGGAGATGTAAATTTAGCGAATATATTTTTGAAATGTTTCTCACGCTGAAATATAAAAGAGAAAAGAGCCTGAAATTAATCAAGCTCTTGTGTTCTTTATGGTAAATAACAATCAGTAATATTTCCGTCTTTATCTTTTTCCCAATAATAACCGGAATATCGGTTTTGTATTAAACTATCGTATCCCAACATCTCGTATACTTTTGAAAGATATAATCTATAGCGCCATTCGTATTTGATCGTTTCCGTTAACTCATCGATAAATTCGTGTTTTATAGGAACCTTAACCAAAACCCATTCGCTAAGATCATCATTCAATGTATTTGTAATGTTTTTAATAGATTCTTCACCGCTGATAATCATCGGTCCATTTGGAAAAATTTCAACGTCTTTATAATCATTCATTTTATTCACTCTCCTTTCATAATAGGAGTTGTATCTTTAGCGAATTTAGTCTGTCACTATCTCCTTACCAATAATTGTTCCACTTACAAACCCCTCGCTGTTCATTGCTCTTATTCGGTTACATCTCATACACAATTCCTCCTCATTTTAATAATAAAAATTTAACCTACATCAGTAAATCAGATGTTCCAATGGTGTAACAAAATGCGCAGATGAAACATACCGTGAAAATAATAAACGCTACACCACAAAAGAGATGTGACACAGCGCTGTATTTAATCCTGGAGGTTATCGCAAATCCTAAAAACGACACCGCAAATAACACTCCGAATACCAAAGCAAACATTTTGATTTCCTCCTTAATCTTCGTCACCTGGCTGCCATAATCCGGTGCCCCTGATGTTATCGACTTTCTTTTCACAGTTCCAAGGCGTAGTCATAGCTACATTTCCCGTGATCAGCTCAGAATATGGAAGCGTTTCAATCCATGAACAGAAAACACGCCATTCCGGAAGCCTATGTGCTTTACGCTGACTATATATAGTTTTTAATTGCTGATAATTAGTAGTCATACCTGCAGTAAGTATAAGACCAACCGGACAATTGTAAAGCAAATATAAATAATTTTCCGACGTAGGATTATCATTGTAGATATTTTTTAATCGTTCCATTTCGGATTTAGTGTTATCGGTTACATAAGCACAAAAGCATTTACTATAATCCATTTTTGATATACGATGCATAGTGGATTGTGACGATACAATATCAAACCAGTGATATCTTTCCCCTTCTGTCCACGCTTTAACAGTAAATGATAAATCAAACTGTACTATAATCCCCTTTAAGAAATTGTCATGACCGGTTCCTTTTTCACATCCAGCAAGTGTTCCGATTCGCTCTGTATATTCTCCAGTACAGTTATTTACATCAACTTGCATCGGGAATTTAGAAACTCTGAAACTATTTTCCAACCCATATACGTTCACATTATTTACTAAGTTATTGCTCATACTACATGCCTCCATGTTTCTTTATTTCTTATAGCTCTAATAGTTGAAGGATCTACTTTAAATTCTTTTGCTAAATCGCTATTTCTTTTATTACTTTTTCTGATATACCGAACTGCATCATCGTTAAGTTTACTGTTATGATTCTGTACACCGAATGATCGACACTCTAATCCGGTTTTGTATGCATGAATTACATTCTCAGATCTGTTACACCATTCAAGATTATCAGTCTTTATGCCATTAATATGATTAACATCTGGTTTTCTATATGGATTAGGAACAAAACATTCTGCTACTATTCTATGGTATGAACAGTTTCTTCTGTTTATTAGCCCATGTAAATATCCACACTGATCTGTAGTTGGCGACATCTTTATACCGTTAATATTAAAAATATCCCCATTCGAGAAAACTACATATTTATCTTCGTATACGACACCCTCTTCTAATTTATGACCAAACTGTTGAACAGCAGAAGATAATCTATTGTCTTTATACTGTTTTACAGCATTTATAGCTTCTTTTTCATTATTATAAGTACCTAATGAAATAAATCGTGAATGATCTGATGCATAAGCCTCATATTTATCGTCTTTTACTTTTCGATAACATTTACCTTCTCTTCTCATATAAATTCCATCTGCTCCGGACTAGCCAGAACCACATTTTCTAATTTAATCATATATCTTTTTTTCTCCTGTTTTCTGAATTTATTTCCAAACTAAGCTTCTTTCTTTATATATGCGTCTAATTAATTAGCTTCTTCATCATCATACATAATAAGTGCTCGGTCAAATATACCGATGTCAGTTGGAATACCAACACCATTATACCGTTGGGCTATGCTCATTGATTGATATTTTATGTCATGTATCACCTTATCGGCAATAAAAGCATTAACATTTTTTTCAAAAGATGATATGTCTGAATTAGCAATAATTTTTATTTTCATCCTAAGCTTCCTCCAGTTCTCCAAACAGCTGTTCATAAGTAGCAATATCATATGTCATGAGTTTTTCTTTAGCCTGATTCTCAGTCATAGGTACAGCATACTCGTTACGATCTGAGTCATATGTCATAAGCCATCTTCCTTTGTGACTTCTCCATAAACGAACATTTTTACCATCAAAGTAATAGCTATGAGATAAAAACCTCACTTTATACTCATGCTGAATTTTATCTGACACCATCTCCATTTTATCGGTGTCATATTTAATTTGATCAATCACACATATCATTATTCTGTTCCCTCCCCTTCGTATTCATTCATAAAGGGCTCGATCTTCTTTAAAACATCTGAAGGTACTATATTTTTGTAAGACCAATCAAACGGATTTAAGAGAATCCTTTCAAAATTGGCGACACAATCATAACTTATATGATCGCATTTAAAAATATTATCTGGTGTACAATTGTTTCTAATTTGAAATCGGTTATAATCGCTAATAGCGTCTACTACTTTAAAGAACATCTTACCGGTATTTACGACTTTGATTCTATAAAAAATAGATATCATCAACCCGATAATACAAACAATATATATTACAAATGACATCACTCTTCCTCCCTCACAATTCCACGGAATACTACTTTCTCCTCAGACAAATTTACAAAATATCTTTTGCCCTTATATATGACCTCATCACCGTAATAATTGAAATCTTTATCCGGCTGTGAAGCATACGATAAAATATTTAGTTTTGTTGTTTTATTCATAACATTACTCCTTAATGTCCATTGGGTGTCTGAATATAAATTTTATATTTTCTATTGGAATCATAGCCAGCGTTGTAGTAAAATTATTATTTTCATGTACAAATGTAACTAATCTTTTATCCGTATTTATTACTTTATTGCATAGATCTCTAAACTCCAGAACGGTTCCGTCCATAAGTTTTACTCTAAAAGAATATTTCATAATAAGTTATATCCTCCTTACTCTAAAATATCTTTAATTGCATCGAGCAGATCTTCTTTATCACTTTTGGCTTTCTCACTCTTTTCAATAGCAGACTCAAGTGCTGCTTTGGCTTTAAGAATCTTATCCTTATTGGTAAAGAGAGTGTTTATTGCTTCATACTTCTCTACTGCTTCAGCTCTCTTCTTTTCAGCTTCTTCAACTTTTCTCAGGCATTCAGCTCGGACTTTGTTAATTTCATCAGTGCATTCCAATTTCTTTTTTACGATAGTTGCCTCTGATTCTTTCCTGATACGTTCCGCTTTTCTCAACACCTCATCGTTGGCTTCTGCGATGTTCTTTGCATGGAACTTAGCGAACTCAACGTCATCCATTTTATTGATCTTGAGAGAATATAACCGATCTTTTTCCGCAGCTGCACGAAGAGCCTCTTCTTTCAACTGATTCTGTTTAAGTGACTCTTCTTCCTCAATCTTCATCATATTTTTAGAATGTTCTTTTTTAAGTTCCTTTTTCTCGATCCAATTTGCAATTCCATAAGCACCTGCTCCGGATGTAAATATGGATGCTCCAGCTACCATTAACCATTTTCCGATTTCTTTTACTTTAATAGTGTTCATTCCTATTCTTGTCCTTTCTTTTGATATGATAAATAATCTGTAAGTGCATTCGATGACTCCTTTATGCCGTCGGAATATCCGTTAAGATAAGCCTCTTTTACAGTGTTCAATAAATTAACCATTGGCTCTATATCGCTGCCGAATATCTCTTTAAGAATATCTAATATCATTACAGCACTATGAAGTTCTTTTTTAGATATCCTCATTTCGTACTTATCATTTACATATTTTGCAAGTCTGGTATAAATAAACTCATCTTCAGTTTCTTGAATCTGTCCGTGCAAAGCAGTATAGCCAAAAGATACGGCATCCATAATATCTGAACGTGACATTGTAGACTCTTTCTTTTCAATTGAATCAAACTCCGGAATATTTATTTCCGATGGCTTCTTGATATCAAACATATAGTGATTCTCCTTTCTTGCTGTGAAAACAGAAAAGACTCGACACTAATTATGCCGAGCCTTCTCATACATTACTCAGGTATTAAACAAAGTTCCATCGTTGTGTTCCATCTACCGCATACTCCAAAAATATCGCCTATATCACTCAGGTACAATTTCACTAGATTCCTACCGATAGACTTTGTATTTGCTATATCAATTGCATCCTTCTGTTTAGAATTTATGAAACTCGAATATTCACTACTATACCCAGTTTTACCTGGATATAATTCGTCGAATTCTTTATTCCATTTTTCAAACATCGGATTCAAAATATTAATCGCAATCTCACGTCTTTCGATAAATTCTTTTTCTAATAAATTGATTTTCCATCCTGATAAATTACTATTACTAAATATTATTTTTGCTATATACTTCATATACAACACTCCTTTCATAAAGGGGCATGTATTCTCCGCGAGAAACACAAAAGAAAGAGCCCTAATTGGACTCCTCCTCATTTTCGTCTGTTTCTTTTTCAGCTGGTTTTTCTACCTTTAAATAAGTCTTTCCGAATTTACTGATAATTTCCACAGCTACACATCCTGCGTAAACTCCTAAAATAACTCCGAATGCTTTCTTAAACGTACTTTTCATGTTACTGCCTCCTTAAAAATCTACATACTGTTTCATAACAGTACATGTTTTTGTCGCGAATCAATAATATTTTCTTATCTCTACTAATCCGCACTTCTTGCACTTGCATCGGAACACGCCAACACGAAAACCGCTGTAATCACGATAGGACCGAACAAACTCTTCTTTCTTCCATTTGTGATTACAGAGTTTCTTCCTATTAAATATCAATCCCATTTAATAAACTTCCTCTCATTGAATTTTCGCTTATCGTGTAACGCTCTTGATATTGCCATATCTATACCACTGTGAGTTTTCAGATGATAGTAGTATAAATCACTATATGAAGTGTTCAATCGATCAATTCTCCCCGCAGCCTGTGTCATCATCTTATAACTGTAATTCTGACTGTAAAATATAATGCAATTTGTCCGGATGCAGTTCCACCCTTCCGATGCCGAATTGTATTGACACAGATATACCCATTGATCTCCTTCCGGAATCGGCTGATGTTTATGACCAGACCATTCTGCTACTTCAGTACCTGGTTCATATCCTAAGTTCAGCAAAATTTCCCTTTCATAATTGTAATTGTAAAATATAATGACTCTCTTATAATTCTCCAATATCTCAAGTAAAGCAGCTTGCCGGGATTCATCTGTGTTAACGACTCTTCGTAATACCTGACACAAAGCCCCGGCATCTTGTATTGGCTCATTTGTAAAGGGATTCCATCTATTTCTCATAACTTCCCGGTACTTTTCGCGATTATATTCACAGTAAATATCATTGTCATGTTTATTTATGTCGTGCTCATACTCCATATATACCAACACTTTATCTCTCAATCGATCAAGTCTTCTTGTATTCATATACCGGTCAATCTTGGGAAATTTCGTGTACCTTGAAAATATAACATGCTCACGATTAAACTCTGTTTTATTTCTGAAGAACTCATTCGCTAAAAATACTGGAAGATATTCGATATAAGAATCCCCAGGTGTGGCACTCAGTAATATCCAATCATTTCTCTTAGCAATTTTCAGAAAGCTTTTAGTCCAAGCTCCATACGAAACTAATCGCTGTTCATCCAATAAAAAGAACGCATTGTATACATCTGTATATTTACCTATATTATTCCAACTGTCGATAACCACAGTATTTCCGAATGAGGTCTTTCCATCGTCCCCTGGAATCATAATAAAGTTAGCCAATTCTCCAAGCCACTCTAAACTATCCCGTTTCTTAGCAGTTGTGATTATATACAGATCTTTTGGTTCTTTCATCGGAATATACTCGCCTTTGTCGATCCATCCGCCACATTCTTTAAAATAATAAAATAAGCCGGTTCTCGACTTTCCGCTTCCAACACCACCACACAATATGCATCCATTATGAAGTCTGTTAACTGCATCTAACTGATACGGATACAGAAAATTTGTGGTCTTCTTTTTCTGCGTGATCATTGTGTGGCATCACTCCTTACAAAATCTGTGCTATATGGTTTGTGCCTGAATGACTTTTTACTCTGATCTGTAGATGACGATCGTTCTAACTTGTAATATTCGGTTGATCTTGATATATCAAAACCAATCTTTCTGAATCTTTTGTCTACAGTATATTTCGTATATCTTGCCATTTTATCCCTCCGATTCTTCTAAACGGAATCCTGCATATTTCCATAAATCTTCTTTCATCTCGTCCATATCAAGCTCTCCGTCCTGCCATTTTTGATAATATTCAAGTACATATGCTGTAAATTCTGGTATTTTCTTCTCGTATGATTTCTGCCAATAATGGTCCATAAGTACTTCAAGCGGTAGAGTTAGCAATAGTACCATCGCAGTATTTACAGCATCATATGTAGCTTGTTCTTTTACTTGTTTTATCCTGTCGCCTATCTGCTGTTCTACAAGAGCATTAAGTTGAGCTTTTGTTAGATTATATGTTGCAGTATTTGCTTTCTGAGTTTCTCTCTGTTTTCTTCTGAGTTCTGCTCTGCTCATAAGTCAATCCTCTTCTAATTAAGTAATGCCTTATCAATAATCTGGAAGTTTGCTCTATGAATATATAACGGTTTTCCATCAATCATCAACTTTGTCATTTTAGGAAGATCATCCGGAATATCCCAATATACTTTATCTCCAGAATAAGCTACGATAGGCTGTCCGAGCTGCGATTTAATCACTACTACTCTTGATTTACTAAATGCATTTTTATAAGAATTTACGATACCGGCAATAGCTGTGTTCTCTGTAAACTGACCAGTACTATTACTGTAAATATCATCCTGTGTGAAGTCCGCTTCTGGCGTCAGTCCATCTCCTTCAAATATACAGGTGTCTCCGCAGCTCTGGATCTCTTTACCATCTACATTGATAGAAATAACTGAAGACAACTCATAATTACGGATAATATCACCATCGCTATCATAGGAAGTTGTCTTTACTTTATTTCCTGTAATATTGATTTTGTCGCCAGTTGTGGTCATAACCAATTTTCCATAATTATCATATGTATGAATTGCATATCCATTACCGACAAGATCTCCTCTGATGTCACTGATAGCTGAATCAATAGCTGCACATCCAGCCAACGTCACCACTAACATTACACATAAAAATGCTGTAATAATTTTCTGAATTTTGTTTTTCATCACACTTCTCCTTTACTTCCACACACGTCCTGTTTTCTTTGATTTAATAACAATTCGTCCTTCAATATGAAATCCGGATAACTCGCATATATTAAAGATCGTATCTAACAGTTTCTGAAACTTTGCCGATTCATCTTCTACATGCTTCATTGCCAAATATGCAGTCGGATCCATATAGCCCTCGCCATTTCTTTTTAAGTCTTTATTGTTCACTCTCCTGTGGCTCCTCTGTCTGTTTTATTTCTATATTATTATTTGCTTTCCCTTCACATTTAAAAGCTGCAGTTCTTTCAATACATGTACAGATTCGGTCTACCAGCGAATGAATACAAAGATACACTATAATAATCAGTACGATAAAAGATACAAAACTAATATTATTCATTATATAAAAAGCCCTCCTATTTCTATCAAAGTATCGATTACAAATTTGCAGAAATAATATACACAAGTGACTACCGCTGCAATAGCAACTGGTACTACCCATAAAATAACAAGGGCTATGCCACATAACAGATATATTATTCCGCCGATGATCATTGCAACAAAATCAAATATCATTTCTGTCTTCTCCCTACACGCTCAAAATCCAGCAAGTAAGAAACTTTCACATGCAGTACCTGCGCCAACTGTAAAATTCTTGTTGCAGATGGTATATATTTGCAATGCAGATAAGCACTTATCGTAGCTGGGTTAATGTCCAGTGCATCAGCCAGATCTCGTCGTGACATGCCACGGTACTTCATTAAATCGAATAAGCGATACGCGAATTCCTTACTCCATTCTCTCTTTGACATGATTTACTTTTCATCTCCTTTATAGTTCGGATTCTTTTCAAAGTTAACCGGTTTGTGTGAATGATAATTCATCGAATGTTTCAAACATTCATCACACGGGGGTTCACTTTCTCTCAGATTCTTATAATTGCACTGTTTACAATACTGATCGAAATATACTTCTTTATAAGAATATTCCATCTTACAGTCACCTCCATCCTTAGTCATAAAAAAAGAAAGCTCAAGAATTACTCAAGCTTTCGTCAATATTTTATTTCATATATTTGTTTACTGTTTTTTTTATTACATATTTTTTAAATTTAGTTGCTATATCTTCTGCAATACGTTCCGTAGAAAATCCATTAAGAACCATTTGCGAAAAGTTTGGTATTGATAAATCCCATGTAAGATTCTCAAATGAATTAATTCTCACATATAATTTATCGTCACTAACCGTCACATAAATTTTTCCAACAATTTTCTCTTTCAGTTTTGCATGTAAATTCATAGCAATTAAATATTCATAATCTGCCATAATAAACAGCCTCCTTTATTATTTTTCATAAAAGGTTCTGTTTATTACGCGAATTTACTCATCATGTGTATGAAAATTAAAATCTACGTATACAGCAATAGCCCATACTTCATCTGCTGTTGCGTGTATTTCTTTTAAATTTGGATCACTTTGCTTCCATTCCTCATACCCTGTCCCAGATTTAATAGCTATCAGAGCATTTTCTAAAGCGTGTTCTATACAAGTCATTTTTATTATACCACCTCATCTTCCGAATTATGACATTCATTATACTATATCTTGTGTTAATGTGTCAAAAATAAAAGAGCCCATCAATTAAGACAGGCTCTTAAACACACTGTTATCCGATTTTCGGTGTGACCAATTTATCATAAATATCGATGGCTTCTTTTCCTTTAAAAGCGTTAACGATATCTACGGATTGGTTCGGATGTTTTCGTCCAACCAACAGTACACTTTCATCAGCGTTTGATCCAAAATCGATACTGACTAACAGAGTGTCTGGTAACTTCTTTAAATTCACGTGTTATCACCTCCTATAATGTATGTCTGAAAAATGATTCAACGGGTACATTTAGCACCGTAGATAATGCAGCTAAATGATTTGCATTAGGTACTCTTTTGCCGTTCTCCCAGTCACATAAAGCATCTCTCTTTACTCCTACTCTTACTGCTACATCTTTTTGATACATGCCTGTATTTTCTCTGGCTTTTCTAATCAAATTATAATCAAATTTAAGCATAAAAATATCCTTTCATCTAATATACTATAAGTTTCTTCTTTTCTCTGTCCCAAACATATACATTATCACTAAGTATATCTTTAGGTTCCAATTCTGTCCGATTCACTGTATATACCATCTGTTTTACATCACTTATCGATATACTCAGCTGATTTTTCTTAATAAACAATAGTTCATGTTTACTACTTGGAATAATTATCAAATCAGAGCCATAATCGTCAGCTATTTTACCTATGACATCAGGCATACATAAATAAAACGCCCCGAATATCATACTTGCATTCGTAATTATATAAAGTAACATATCATCATCGTTAAAAACCGTATAAATCGATACCATGCTGCTCATCATATCAATTATATTTTTTACTACAGGTGTACCTATATTTTTACAAGCATGATAATAGAGATATTCTTCTGTACAACCTAAATACTTAGCAACCTTATTATCAATAAGTAACCGCATGACTGTATCTTCTTTTTCTACCTGTAACCAATACTGAACTACCAAATTGCTTGAATATCGGTGTGGAATATTATCAAGCATGTCAGCAGTTACGGCTTCAGGACGGTTAAGAGATCCTACAATATTTTCAGGAGCGTTGTTAATAAATTCTTGAATATCAATCCTGTTCGTCATAGATTTGTTCTCCTTTCTTAGAGATACCTCATATAACAAGCGTACACAGTTTGTTGAAAATCGCATTGTTCTAATAGCTGTGAAAACTCTGTATCCGTCATACACTTTATTTTAAATGTAAGTTTCAATAGGAACATGTATATATCCCTAAACATGCTTAGTTCTCCTTTCTCGCATTATCTACAGTAATTCTGTATACTCTTTAATTAAATCATCAGAGCACCATTCTGGTTTGTCTCGATCTGCTAAATTATTCCATATACTTTTTATCAAGAATAACTGTTTCTCAACGGTACCAGTTGATAACATATCTGGGTTGCGTCCGTACCGTATATACAATCCGCATTCCTGAATCAGAGAATCTAAAATATTGCATTGAATTTCTGTAGATAAATTTAAAATATTAACCACGATCTCTTTCTAAATATAATAGATAGTCCATTCTGTAGTGACCTCCGTATGCACTTACAGAATATATGGACTCGTCCATAATTTCTTTTGGTAAGTCGCTTTGAAGATATCCTCTATCATAATCGCATTTCATATCTCCAACGACAGATTCGCCATCAAATATACCGATGAGTCCCCAATCTTTTGAGTGCTCTATAAGAACTTCATGGATAAAATCTCGTACCGTATATTCTTTATCCATGGTTACTGAATATAATGCTTTTTGCTCATACTCTTCCGGTCCGAGTTGCTCTAAAATGAACATACTACAGTCCCCACTTTCCAATAGGTTCCCCAGAAGTTCCTGCTGATTCGCTGCTATCCGTAGCTTTAAAGTATGCTCCTTCTTTCTGAGGATACATAAATTCAAACATCAGGTAATTCGCAGCATCTAACAAATATTCAGTATTTCCGGTCTCCTTATATTTCTCTACGCAGAGATCGTGACTTTTAACAGCATCAACCAGCTTGTCTCCAAAATTGGTTTTAGCTGGTCCGTACTTGTGAAAACTGACTTCTCCTCTATTTTTTCTAAGAGTATCAAATCTGTCTGAATACTCTTTCTTCATATCCGGCTGCATTGGTATACACCGTCCTTTCCTTTTTTTTCTTTAGAACAGAACCTCAGTGCATTTAGCGCCCAAGACTCGATTCTTTTCAAGTACTTTTTCTATTGATTTATTATGTTTTGTACCACCGAGAAATAATGCTGGCTCCGGTTCAAATTTTGATACTATAATCCCAGCGCTACGCACCCACCGGACTTCACTACAGCATCTCGTCCGATTATATACGGGTATAACAACGGTCATGTCATCTGATAATGTATCAATAATCTTACGAAGATCGCTGACCGTCATATTTTGAACCTCTACTTCATGATCTTTTACACCAAACTTCTTTTTAAGTTCCAGTTCCACTTCTGTATCGAAACCATATTCAGATTCTACGATACTGCTATACCACTGGTTAATAAAATTGACAGCGAACTTTCGGATAGAATCATTATCAGCTACAATATCACCTTTTAAAGTCATATCTTTCGCCTTGATACCGATACCTACAAGCAGTTCATCTCTCATCTTTCTGCTGTTATTCATAAGGATACCTCCGTATTTTCTGTGTATACAATAAATATAAAATGAAAAGACCCAGTTAAATTATTTCAACCAGGTCTGTCTCATTTCTACTTATGGTTACTAATAGCTACTTTACAAATGTCCGTAACCATAGCTCCTAAAGTTACAATCAAGGCTGCTCCTACCCAGCCAGGAATGTTAATACTTTTGTCACCTTTCTTTACCTCTACGTTCATAATAGTTCTCCTTTCTACTAACCATAAATTTCTTTCATAACAGTCTTTGAAAATGACGCGAATAATAAGAGCCTCAGTTATTTTTATCCGAGACTCCTATGTGTCTTATGCATGAAAGCCTATATCAACTTTGTTACTTGGCTCATTTTTGATATCTGTTTTTATTGTTTTTTCATATTTAAGTCCGGCAGCTCTACATGCATTTTGAGCATATTTGTTACCGCGTGATGCCATAGACATAAGAATATCTTTGCTTATACATTCTTCTACAAAGATTACTCCGTCAGCTACGTACTTACCCATAGCAAGTCCAAACCCAATTGCAAATGCTGCCTTTCTTAAATTTTTGGTGTCAATGATTACAGCCTTCATATTATGTACCTCCTAAATTAAATATATTTTCATGTACTCATAAAGGAGTAAGATTATATCGCGTATCATCACAACTTATTTGTTTGCAGCTTTACCTTTGTCCTGTGTCTGCTGTTCATTTAGTACTTTTGCTTTCGATGCTGTAGTGTCAACTGCCGGTACAGATTCTGTCTTTACATCTGGTTCGCTAATCGCTTCAGATCCTGCGGGATTCTGCCATTCCAGTTTCTCCCACTGACAAATCTGTTTATTAGTTACGCTATCCTTGTAAGTAAATACACATTTGTAGCGCCCCTTACCGCTTTTATCAATATAAATATCACCGATTCCTGCCTGAATTTCGTTACCGGGTTCTCCGTTACCTGTTAAATGTGCCATGTCTTTTTCCTCCTGTATCTATTATTCTTCTGGATGTTCTTCTTCTGCAAGTCTTTCAGCAAATCGATCAACTTCCTGTGTTACCCAAAGTGCCTGTACATACGCTGCTCTAAACGGACCCTGTACCTCCCCATCATAAGGACGAATGTCTAAATCGACGGAAGTAATATCAATATTGTCAAGCATACCGATGGTTTCCGGAGTCAACGGTACTGTGTGCTTACCTGATTTTAAGTATACTTTAGGACCACGATCATTGAATTTAAGTTTCACCGGAAGATAAATGAACGGATCATCTCCTTCTTCTCTAGGTGCTTTAATCTTTACATTCCAACCGACACCATACCTGTTAGTGTCTTTCATAAGAGCATCCGCCATTTCTTCAGCTGTAACAGTACGTCTGCTGTTTCCGTCATCGAGAGTTCCACCGGCAATAATCATAGCAAAGTTACGATCTCCTTCACGATTATACTTATCCCCAAGTCCTTTGAAATTTTTGAAGATAATTCTTGCGTCATTGATTTCCAGTACGTTTTTTGGTGCAAATGTGATTTCCATAATTTTAAATCTCCTTCGTTTTAATTTTTTTGTTTGGAATAAAACATCGTTAAAAAGTTACAAATAAAAAGAAGAGCCTAAACCATAAGATCTAAGCTCTTTCTCTCTCATAAAAGGGTGTGATTTCATCGCGTATTACATCAGCATTGATTTTGCTATCGCTCTGATTATTTCTTTTTGACGATCGTTTAAATCATGATACAGCGTGAATCCGGTTGCACCATTGTAGTCATCGCCAAATTGTGTATAATACATACTCTTTTTCCATAATTCTGGATATTCAGTTTTTAATTTAGTCAGCACTTTAGCCTGTTCATCATAATATTTATCGGAGATTACATTATTATTCATCTCATAATAAATATACGAATGCACTATAATAAAGCGCTGCAAGAAATCAATATATTCCTGAGTTGTTAATTCAGCCTTTGTTTTCATATATTAACACTCTCTATGCAAATGGAAGTGGATCTTCATCGAATGGAACTTCCTCATCAGCATCAATCGGAATATTCATAAAATCTTCCGGATTAATATATGTAGGCGGATTTACAGGAATATATGGATCATCAGACATAAACCATTCAGAGTCACCATATTTATTGATCGTGTCCACAGCATCGTCAACTAATTTAGTGAAATATGAAATGTCTATAGATTCCTCGCTTACATCTCGTACCATTTCTGACTCAAGCCACCGGTACCCAATAGTTCCAGACGCTGCAGCTCTTTTTTCACCGTCAATACGATAAAGTAATCCACCACCATGTCCAGGCTTAATAGGACAGAACTGACCAACTCTTCCAATAAAGTGATAGTCATGCCCCTCATCGATCTTCGGTTTCAATTCTGCATAAGTTGATTCAAATATGGTATCAGACACAAGTCCCTTTTTATACTTATCTTCTATCTTATTAAGATCTTTTTCATATTTAGTTACATCTGGCAATGTCTCATTAACATCCAAATATAATGCTCCTGCAGTTGCTGCAAATGTTTCACAAAGATCGTCAAAGACAATATCATCTTTACTGAACAGAGTCTTGAATACATATGGCACTGCAAACTGATCTCCTGTAGCTGTCCACCAAATTTCTTTTCCAGTAGTCTTGTCGATTTCCGGTTCTTTAAACTTAGCAATATAGACAGCCTTATTTACCAGACAGAACTTCTCGAATTCAGCTTCTGTTTCAAAGTTATAGCCATATTCCTTACCGAAGTCACATACAAACTTCTGAATCTCTGGTGTCGCATCTGGTATTTTAATTGAATCCGTCTTGATATGAGCCACAGTAAAGCCTCTACGCTGCACTTCTCGCTTCAGAAGTGTCATAAATAACGCGCCACGTTTTGCAACAATATTATCTTTATTACGATCGTCTCTGAATGCACACGGATAAGTAGCTTTCGTCTGACCGTATACTGCATTTACAACAGTTTTTAAAGCATTCGCCAACATCTTCGCAGTAAGTTCGCCGTCAATAACTTTCTGAATATACGGTTTCAATTTACCGTCAAACAAATCGTCAATATCGTCCCATGCCTGATGCTTGATAGATACACGTCCCTTTACGATGTTCTCAAACTGTTTCGTATACTCCGGTCCAAATAAAACTTCAGCAATAATTGATGATGGATGCTGCCCGGTAACGTCTCCGTCCCAAATACCACCGTAGATACCAGGTTCAGAATATACACGACCGCCCTCACCGATTTCTTCACCAAGATATGTAGATTTTCCATTCTTATATTCATACCCAGGAAAGAACGGTAAAATACTCCATCCTTCAGGTAATACTTCTCCAGGAACATAGCTTCTATATACCGGAAGTCCATCAGCTCTGAACACTCGGAAATTATAAGTACGACCAAACTTTTCAACATATTCTTCATACTGATCGCTTCCTACTGGCTTTGAAAGATCCCGATAATTGAATTTACTCTGAGGATTTCTGTCGTTTCCAAATATAATTCGCTGAGACAAACTATTAGTCGTATCATTAACAGTCATGCCGGTAATTGATGCAAGAATCTCCCTGGCAATCCAGTCTCCTTTTAAATAATGGAACGCAGCTTCTGTTGCAACTACGTCATTTACACAATAGCCAGCAACTTTGTCCCATAACTTAGGATCAACCGGTTCGTCCCATGGAAGTCCAAGCTCTTGATGATGATCACCTGCTTTTATGATAGCAATCTCCTCGTCAGTAAATTTCTTTTTCTTCAAATCATCTACTGACTGCTTATTCATTTCAATCTCAAGCTTCTTTAAACTCTTTTTATTACCGGCAGATGCAAAATCATAAATATCGGTATACGACAGGTTGAATGCTTCACTGAATTTCGCTTTACGACTGATAGCTTTATCCTTGTTAATAAGTCGCTTTG
>OLRG01001383.1_pt1 | contig 19709 bp, 17 predicted proteins | sample 1672331 | NCBI WGS metagenome assembly OLRG01 (sample SAMEA3136672, study PRJEB25190) | human gut metagenome
GCCAAATAAAATTTCAAAAACAGTCTTAAAAATGCAAGCATTTTACATCTGTTTTATGAAATTTTGCTTGGCTCTGAACAGTTACCAAATAGATATAAAATGAACCTGATTAAATGGGAAGATACAAATTTTTATAAGGAAGGTACCAGACTTTATGAATCTCTATCATCTTAGATATTTTGTTACTCTCGCTCATCTAGAACACTACACAAAGGCTGCGGAGATTCTTTCTATCACTCAGCCAAGCTTAAGTCATGCAATCTCATCTCTGGAAAGTGAGCTCGGAGTAAAACTCTTTGAAAAAGATGGACGTAACGTTGTCCTCACAAAATGTGGACAGGCTTTTCTTGCCGATGTGGAACAGGCTTTGGATATGCTGGATTCAAGCATCAATAAACTGCAGATGACCGGATTTGGGGAAGGCCGCATCGATATTGTTGAACTCCGTACGCTCAGCAGTGCAGTTGTTCCGAACTTTGTAAAAGGTTTTTTGGATTCCACGCCTAACAAAAAAATCGATTTTTATTTTCACAGTTCGACCGGACTCACATCCGACATGATCCAGGGATTAAAAGAGCGAAAATACGACATCGCATTTTGTTCCAAGATGGACAATGAACCGCTCGTTGAGTTTGTTCCCGTCGCAAAACAAGAGCTTGTACTGATCGTACCGGAGGGACATCCTTTTGACGGAAAAACTTCGATTGATCTAAAAGAAGCGCTTACGTATCCGCACATCGTTTTCTCTAAGCGAAGCGGTTTAAGACATGTAATTGATAAGTTATTTGAAAAATGTGGCGGATACCCTCAGATTGCTTACTCAATGGAAGAAGATCAGGGTGTTGCCGGATTAGTCAGTGCCGGATTCGGCATCGCAGTTGTGCCGCGAATGCCGATTCTTTCCTCCTTGCCGGTTTCAATCATAGAGATTGCAACTCCGTCCTGGGAGAGACTCTTCTACATGGCAACTTTGAAGAATGTTTATCAGGCACCTGTTATTACGAATTTTAAGAATTATGTATTGGAACATGCTGAAATATAGAATGATACATTTCTTCTACTTTACAGCATCGGTACGATCATATTTACCCAGAACCAGCTCACCGGCATCACAAGCACCATGGCCGGGATCATGTCTGCGACTGGAAAATCGTGAATCTTTGCGATCCGGAAACCAGTTGCAAGAAGCAGGAAGCCTCCACATGCCTTGAAGTCGGCAATCATATCCGGCGTGGTCAGTGGGAAGATAAATTTTGCTGCTGCGAATATAATAAGGAAGATCACACACTGCGGAATTGCAACTGCAGCAACCACCATACCTAATGTTCCTCCAAAAATCATCGCAGTAAAGAAATCCAGAATCGATTTCGAAATCAAAATTGTATGATCACCGCTCATTCCGGAATCCAGTGAACCATAAATCCCTGTCCCACTGGCACAAAACAATACGATGATCGTCACAAGCATTGACATATACTCTTCTCTGGACATGGATTTGTTCTTATTTGGGAAGAGTTTTCCCACTGGTTTCTCCATGCAGGTCGCTCCGCTATTAATAATTCCGCCCAGATTGACTGCCAGACCAAAGGCAGTTCCAATTATCACTGCAAAAATAACAGCAGGCATATTTTTCATAAGTCCAATGGAACTAACTCCCATTCCCATTGAGCAGACACCAAATATCTTGGTAAGTTCCGAATTGATTTTTGCAGGCAGCTTGTGCCCAAATAATGCCCCGATCACACCGCCGGCTGCAACCGACAGGGCATTGATAATAACTCCTATTGGCATATTCATCCCTCTACTTTCTAAAACACAGATGCGGTGTAAGAAATCTCCTACACCGCAAATTTTCAGTTTGATATTCAGTTTATCATAATACTTTTTATAATGTAAAGCTTTTATTTTCCCTATATATACGTTCTTTTACAGTGAACTCACTGTCCGTGAGCATACGCTGTAAGTTTTCTTTAAAAGTAAGGTAGGCGAAACGACTCTCCTCTGTTTTTCATCCGAATCTTCTTTCGCAAAATATGTGCCATCTTTCAAAGAATATTTCCAATAATCAAAAAATTTACAGTAACGCCTCTTTGTATGACTGAACATGAGGCTTCACTTCTCCGTCTATGTAACTATCAAGAAATTCTTTCATACAGTTACGGCTATAGCGATTACTATGAATAATCTGTGCAAAACGACTCAAAGTATTTGAAATCGTATCATTGACCAAAATATAATCATAACTATTGGCACATGAAATCTCTTCTTCTGCTATTTCCATTAAAGTATTCACTTCTTCTTTGTTATAAATTCCAGTGCTAGACAGCCGGCTCTTTAATTCATCCCAAGATGGCGGCAAAATGTAAACCAGTGTAGCATCCGGACAAAGTGCACGAATCTTCATTGCTCCGATTGTATCCACGTCCAGAATTACATTTTTCCCTCTTGCACGCGCTTCCTCTACACTTTTCTTCGTTGTTCCGTAAGCATTACCATTCACGTATGTATATTCCAACATCTCACCCATACGAACCATTCGCTCAAATTCCGGTACAGACACAAACCAATAGTCTTTTCCGTCTATTTCATGCTTTCTCTGTCTTCTCGTTGTCACAGATACACTGACACACGCCCGTTCATGATCCTGCAAATACTCTCTCAAAACCGTCTTATTCCCCACACCAGACGGTCCCGAAACAACAATCAACTGTCCATATTCTGCAATCTTGTCCAAATATTCCTTTTTCATCGCCGTTTCTTCCTTCCTCTCAACCATATTTTCGTATGATTTATACTTTTTTATTATAAATTCAGACAATATATTGCGTCAAGCATATTTTTCATACAAATGAACGCAGTTTTACTTGTTGTCCTGTGATTTGTATTTCTGTTGCCATAACAAAAAAAGAAGAGAACTTTCATTTTACTGGAGTTCTCTTCTCTTAGTCATTTACTATTTTTCTTTGATTTACTCACTCTCTTTTCCAAAATTCACAGCAAGTACGATCATATTGATTCCCTGCATTAAAACAGCAAATGCGATCATATATCCAACTGAGAACATAGTCAATACCGGATGAGTAAAGGCTATAATACTTACAATAATGGATAACACACCACAAACAATTGCTAAAATTGCTTTTCCCTTAGAATCCTTAAACTTCTTCACTCCGGCTACAATCTGGAAGATACCATAAATCAGGACGCTGGCTCCAACCAGATAAGTTGCCATGATGTCTGTCAGGAATCTCTGTACGCCACTAAACAATAAAATGATACCGCCAAGTCCTTCCAGGACTCCAAGAATACATCCTCCGATATCTTTCTTCTCTTTTGACAATGAAAGTATCACAAGTTCAATACCATTCACGAAGAGAAGCATTCCAAGAATCCATCCGATTGCTAAAAAAGTCCTCATAGGTCGAACTACTGCATAAAAACCTAACAACACTGTCAGAATTCCCGTGATCATTGTGATAATTTTAATTGTTTTATTCTCCTTCATTTTTGCTGCCCCTTTCATTTTTACATTTCTTTTTTTCTATGATAACACAACTTTTTATTTACTTGTTACCTTTTTATATTTTACTCCACAACCAAATACAAGCATTGAGAATATCAATATCGCAATCCAAATTCTTGCATTGCTCTCGTCTCCTGTTTTCGCATTTGTTGTGCTTTCGTCTTGTAAATGTTCCTCATCTTCAGGATGGTTCTCCTGCTCATTTTCGGAATTTCCTGTCACATATGCTTTTACGCTGGTACTTCCCGCATAAGTTGCAGAATCTGTTGTCTCCTGAGCCAGAGATTTCCTTGGAACTGATAAAGTACAAATACATACAAGAACGAGCGACATAAAAAAGATTTTTAACAAGCTTTTTCTTGTATTACTCCACTCTTTTTTAATTTGCATGTACATCTACAATCTTTGTATAGAAATTAAGTGTACCGGTGTACTGTCCACCCCAGACAGAAAGATCTTTATTATATAACTGGTTACGGTTCAGTCTTAATTTGTCAGTTGCTTCTTGACCTGCTCCCGTAAATAGATTAAATAAAAATCCATTTGCATACCATGTCCCATTTTGAATACTCTCGTTGTTATTCATAATCTCATAGTTCAGAACACAATCTGAATGTGTATTATGTGTCAGGCAAAACGGATCAGTACTTTGAGTTGCTGTCGCATCTTTCACTAAAACAGCGATTCCACTTCCTGCCGCCAGATTATCTGCTTGGATACAAGATACTGTGATATCTTTGGTTGAATATGCATTTCCTTCTGTCTCAGGCTGCTGTATTTTTCCAAAATCAACCTTATCCGGAATTTCTATAACATAAGCTGCTTTATTTTCATTTTCCTCCACTGTTGCAGTCACTTGCGTATCTCCCGCTTTGTTAGTCTCACTATCCGGATTAAGCTCTTTTGCAAAAACGCCTGTTGACATAACAGATACCATCATCGTTGCTGCCATAAATCCTGCTACTACTTTCTTTTTCATCATTCTACCTCCACGTTTTATTCTTTTACATATAATTTAAACTCTGCGCTTCCGCCGTTTAACGGACTTTTATCTTCTAATGAATAACACTTATATTCTATAACTGCCTGATACTCTCCGGCTTCCAGCTCCTGGTCAAGCGTAATATTCTCCAGACCTTCTCCCGGTTTTAACTCTTGTGATTCGAACAGTTTTGTTCCGTCTTCCAGTTTCAATACAATTACAAAAATGCAATCATTATCTGCCGGATTACCAATGCTTACTGTCTGCTCCTTTGTATTCGCCTTCATTACCATACTTGTATATCCCGGAATCAGGATTCCTTTTTCCTCGGAAGGTTCTTCCTCCTCGATATCCACATCCCAGGCTACTACTTCTGCAGACGAATTTCCGGTTTTCTGATTCTTTTGGTTCATAACATACCAGGTAATTCCTGCGGCTGCTATCACAGCCGCAATCAGAATTCCGATTATAATCTTTGTCTTTTTTTTCATCTTATTTTTTTGCTTTCTTTTTACAAATCTTTTAAATAATTTGTTTGCGAAAGCTTGTATATAATACCATGTATTTTATAGATTGTCAAGATGTTTTTTCATCTTTTTTATTTTTCCTTTTAAATACATTTCCCAGTATCATATATGGCCGTAAAAAAACTATCTGAAAGCTCGTTTCAGACAGTTCTCACTGACCTAACGGAGAAAGAGGGATTTGAACCCTCGCGCCGGTTACCCGACCTACACCCTTAGCAGGGGCGCCTCTTCAGCCTCTTGAGTATTTCTCCAGCGAAAGTAATTATAACAAGCCTTAATGTGAATGTCAATTACTTTTTTCATATTTTTTACATTTTCTTCCCGCAGGTATTTTCACTGCTTTTTCTGTAGTCTCTCAGCAATGATCCTAAGTATGATTGCCGCTGCGATCAGGCATGCTGCTGCGATCTTTCCTGCCGGCTCGGTCATGATTACCAGAAGACTTCCCAGCACCGGGACAGACAGTACTACCTTTCCGATCAGGTTATCATAATCCACCGGTGTCACGTCTTCCTTCTCATTGGCATCCCCTTTGGTAATGAATCGGCCGGATACAACCTGATTCTTCACAACCCGGTGTGTAATGATTGCTCCCGAATCGTTGTCACTATAGAATGCGATCACATCATCCTTATTCACTTCCGATGCCTCTGTTCCTTTTACATAGACAATACTCCCTGTCGGGATCGCCGGTTCCATACTTCCACTTACTACGGTATATATCTGGCAGCCGAATAACCTCGGAACCGTTAAAGGCACACACAGGAGGATTACTAAGACTAATAGTAATCCTCCTGTGATATTACATACGGCTGCAGATTTTGATCTCTTGTTCTTCTTTTTCACGTCTGTTCTCCGCTTTACTCATCTGCATGTTTTTTCTTTCTGAATGTTACGATCAGTATGATAATGCCAAGAATTGCTGCCAGTGCGATTGCTGCCAGTGCATACATCACTCCTGCCGGGCGTCCCTTTGCCTTCTGATCTGCATTGATCTTAGCTTTCGGCACCTCCTCATCGTCCAGGTCCACCTGCTCCTTTGGTGTCTCTGCATCTGCTGACTCCACTGTCTGTCCGTTGTCTGTCTGATTATTGCCTGCAGTATTATTCGCCGCATTGCCGGTACCTGCATTATCCGCCGCACCTGTGTTGCCGTTATTATTTGTATTCGCAGCCCCCGTACCATTATTGCCTGTATTACCGGTGTTCGTACCTGTACCGGAATTATCCGTATTTGTACCTGTGCCATTACCGGAATTAGAACCATTGCTGCCATTATTCGTATCAGAGCCGGACGCAATCTTCTTATATGTAAATGTAAATACATTATCAGCTTCGTTACTATTTAATGTCTTAGTCAGATTATAAGCCTGCGGCTGATATCCGTCAATATACTGGAATGCCACAACCGGCTTGTCTCCTACTACACCATAGAACTTCTCACTCTGTCTCAGCGCATTGCCGGACTCGTCCTGATAATTCACAGTATAAGAGACCATATCTCCTTTGATACCGTAAGCTACGACATATTCCCTGTCACTGTCTACGGTAAATGCAGGCGCACTCACGGTGTTATTATCCTTACCGCTTTCCCTTACACCTTTCACATAATATTTCCCACTGTCCTTCAGCTGCACACCGCCGATCTGACCTGCGAAAGATACGACATCCCCCGTCTTTAATCCGGTGATCTTCACCTCACTGCTGCCATCGGCAAATGTTCCTTCTTTTCCCGCATACAGCGTCACCGTATACGTATATTCCTTCTCGTTACCGCCTTTTTCTGCAAATGCAGTGCAAAGCCCTGTCTGTGCCATTACAAGTGCACAGGTACACACGGTCAGGAGTCCTTTTTTCAGCATCTTACCAAGCTTCATGTTACCTAGACCTCCTTTGACGTGTATTTTTCTTTGCTGCTTTTGATGATACTTCTTCCGCATCTTCCCGGTTCTGTCTTACATTGTAGACAACCGCCCCGGCGCATACCAGTCCGGCGATCAGTGCGATAACCGAATACAACAGGACGCGGCTGTTATCACCGGTCTTAACCGTTGTTCTGGACGGTGACTTCTTAGACGGTGTCTTCGCCGGATTGTCCGGTGTTGTACTGTCATCCACAAGCTCTACCGCAAAATTCATCTGCAGTTTTGCCAGTGTATCCTGATAAGTATTTCCCTGCGTCTCACCTTCCAGCTTCACCTTCAATGTGATCTCGCCAGACTGTCCGGATTTCAGACGGTCCAGATAGAAATAATCTTTCAGAGAGTTGGTTGCCTGGTGAAGACCTTCTCCGCTGGCATTCTTCGTCTCACCACCGACTTCTTCACTGCTGTATAATGTCTCTTTTGTTCCATCCTGTTTGATATACGTTAATATGTAGGAATACGCTCCGCCTTCCGCTACGGTCTGCGCATCCTCCAGACTTTCCAGAACCTTATTGGTCATATACCAGTCCGTCGTCTGCTTGTATTCATTCTTCAGCTGTATATGGAAGTCAACCGTATCTCCCGGTTCCATCTCATATATCTTATCATCTATATCCGTATTCTTGAATGTGCTGGTCATCTTCTTTCCATCGAAAGATACCTTCCAGCCATCTCCACCGGAAAAATCTTCTGCATACGCCGTGATCGGAGTTACCGCCAACAACAATGCCAGAACCGATGCAAGCCATTTCTTCTTCATGCTCTTACTCCTCCTCACGTTATTTCAGACTAATGGATCCATCTCCGGCTACATTGACATCCACACCCCACGCACTCTTGATCGCATCGGCTGCGTTATGTGTCTGAACCGCATCCACTTCTGCTTCCAGATTGAATTTCACACCATCGTAATTAAATGTTGTAACTTTCTTTTTCACTCCGTTTTCTTCTGTCGGCGTTGTGGTAACCTTCTTACCGATCGAATCATCGATCATCAATGTATCCGAAAGTGCCGGTGTCTGCGCTCCGACTTTCAGAATCTGCGGCCAGTAGAGAACCGTGCGCTCTTCGGTCGAATTTTCTTCATCGATGATCCATCCGTTATTGGTCATATTTAACAGGATCAGTGAAGGAGACAGTGTCGTCTCTTTTTTACCGTCCTTCTTCGTCCAGTTCTTATAAATACGGACTCTTACGTACTCATCGATCGTTCCGGTATTCTTCACAGACAATTCTTCTTTATACTTTGTGCCAAGCTGCAGCTTATCGCCGGTCTGCTTTAACATATCTCCAAGCAGTTCGCCCTGGCTTTCCTTCCATTTATCCCCGCTGCCGGTATAATCTCTGGAAGAAATATCCTTGCTTCCCTGTGCCGATGTCTCCACCAGCGTCACACCGATATCCTTCATCTCCACCTGCGCAGTATAATTCTCACTGAAGTACGTCAGTGCCGCCTTCGTACTTCCTATGGCACTGGAAAGCAGGAGGATCCCCGCTGCCGCTCCAAGAAGTAATGTGCCTTTCTTTCCACGTAAAAATCTTCCTATACGTCTCATTATTCGGCTGCCTCCTCTCCACTGGCAGGATCTGCTACTCCGATGTCAGTCTTCGTATCTACTTTTACATTCCAGTCCGCCTTAACCGGATCAACAGCTGTTCCGTCTGCGTTGTATTGTACCGGTGTACATTCCTGAACCACTACAACATTGAAGGTATCTTTGTAATCTTCCGGAACTTCGATCTTCGCATTCAGGACTTCACTCTTGCCTCCTGTCGGAAGAATCTCACTGTAATACCAGTATCCGTCATCTCCGAGTGTCCAGTAATCTTCACCCTTGTCATTCACAGCTCCCGAGAACTTGATGTCAAGCTGGCTTCCGCAGAATACCTTCACTCTCACATAACAGTCTGTCTTTCCTGTATTCGAGATCGTGATCTCTTTGGTCATGTCTTTGACCTTCTCTTCAATCTCCGTCTCCGAACCAAGCGTGATCTCATATCCACCTTTTGCCTTTACATAGGTTGTAAAATATGCCATCGCACTCTGTGCAGTCAGGCTGCCCGCCATCACGATCGCGGCGGCTCCGAGCCAGAATGTCTTGTTCTTCATAAATCTGCCTTTCATCTCCGGCCCTCCTTACTTCTGTGTCTCTGTATTGTCCTGAAGCTGTGACCAATTCCATCCGTTGTTTTCATCATATTCAAAATGATTCGTCACGCCATAACCAGGTACGATCTTATCATCATATGTATTGCTGAAATCCACTTCCATTGTCTGATCCGCAACAATCGTTGTCTCCTGCGATTCCGCAGAGGTAAGCTTATAGCTTGCACCGCTGTATACTTCCGTAACCGTCAGGTGTGCACCCGCCGGGATCTTATCTAATACTGCTTCTTTCGTTCCGGCCGCATCAAATGTTGTCGATGCCACGTTACTGTACACAACATTTCCCTCATCGTCCGTTCCCTCTACCTGGAATACGAATGTTGCCTCTTTTAACGATGCGTTGAATTCCTGCAGCGTCTTGCGGATCTTCAGACTTCCGTATCTGCTTTCCTGCTCCGGCTTCAGTCCGGAAGTCACATCATAGATCCATGCATCATCCTCCGGATCCTTTGACTGATAGTAGAGGTTGTCCGGAAGAGAAATGATATATGGATTAAAGCTGTAACTGTAGCGCTCCGTATCAGCTTTCTCTGCTTCCACCAGATACAATCCACAACTTAAGGAATCCTTTGTTCCCGTTCCACCTGTTACGGTCAGTTCTCCGTCCGGTGTGATCTTCTTATCATCAACAATCTTCACTGCATCCTTCGCTGTCTGCTCCCAGTTCTCCTCTCCGGACTTCACATCTTCGATCTTCAGTGAACTGAAATTCTCTGTCGATGTAAATGCTCCGGTCTTCGCAACATCTGCTACCTTATAAAGCTTAACATCAATCGCTGCATTTGCCAGATCATCCGCATAGGAACCACTGTCTGCCACATTCACCGTCAGGCTGCAGTTCCTGTCTGTATCAACCGCATTCGCCGCAAATGTCGACGGAAGCTTAGCGATCACAGCAATCAGTGCCACTGCGGTAAGTCCCGCCAGATATTTTCTTTTTGCCTTCGTATTTCTCATCCTTTTCCCTCCTTGGACACCCTGTTGCCTATTTCTGCTTTCTGCGTTTTATCAATTTGAAAATAATAACCAGTAATATCAATATTGCGACAGCAAGCAATACATACAGCATGTAGTAATCTTTCACCGACTGTAACATCGTCTCGTCGCTTACTTTCTCTTCATCCTCACCGTGATACTCTGTTCTCACACCTCTGACCAGAAGCCTGTGACTGTTGATCCCGTACGGCGTACAGGTGAACAATGTAACATAATCTTCACCTTCGGTATTCTGCATGGCGTTCGTCAGTGTCTCTGTGTCATCCTTCTCTACCATCGGCATGATCTGATCCACTTCATAAGCCAGTGTCTTATCCAGTACATGGATGTAGAATTTATCACCTTTCTTCATCTTGTCCAGATCACTGAACAGCTTGGCGCTCGGAAGTCCTCTGTGCGCCGCAAGTACACTGTGATTGCCCTCGCCGCCAATCGGAAGCTTCGTTCCTGACATATGTCCCGCAGCGATCTGCAGTACCCCGTCCGATGTGCCGTGGTAGATTGGAAGCTTCTGCTTGATCTTTGGAACGGATATGTAACCCATCAGTCCGTTATCCCCAAGATTCAGCACCTTCCAGTAAGGTGTATTCCGGAGATTCTTTTCCTCCTGGGAAAATGCATCTCCGTGAAATGTATTCGTTGTTATCGTCTCATTATAAGCTTCTGCTTCTTCCCATGCCGACTTAAAGTCCGTCTCTGACATTTTCTCGACTTGTTTCTCATAGCTTGCGATCGCATGGCTCTGGTGAAGCTTGTTCCACTGATCCGATATCGTAGGATATGTAAATATTCCAAGACCTATGAGAAAGATCATTCCGACGATCAGATTCGGCAATATCTTCTTAAATTTCTTCATCTTTTTCTTTTACTGCTGTCCTCTTCCTGCATTTTACGATCCAGGAGATCACTACATATACCATTGCCAATGTTACAAGCGCGATCGTCGTAGCCACCGCTACTACTTTAGGCTCGATCTGATATGCATCTGCCGGAACATAGGCGTCCGCAGTGCCATCCACTCTGACTCCCCGTACCAGAAGACGGTGCGTGTTGATCCCGTAAGGTGTACATGTCATAAGTGTACAGTAATCCTTGTCCGGATCCACCTGCAGGTCTTTCAGATCGCCGGGATTTACGATATGGATCTGATCCACCTGATAAGTCATCTTCTTATTCAGTACGGTGATCTCAAATGTATCGCCTTCTTCCAGCTTGTCCAGGTTCGAAAATAACTTGGCAGACGGAAGTCCTCTGTGCGCCGACAAAACGGTATGTGTACCTTTGCCTCCAACTGGTAAACTGGATCCTGCCAGATGTCCGACTGCAATCTGCAGTACTCCTTCCGACGTTCCGTGATAGATTGGAAGCTCTACCTTGATCTTGTCTATCGTGACGTATCCCATAATTCCTGTATCGGTAACATCGAGGATATTATCGTATCCCTGCACTTCCTTATAATTCTCAAACGGATGTGCGACGTTACGGAGTTCCTTATTGTATGCTTCAGCCTCTGCAAACATCTTCTTATAATCCGTCTTGTTCATCTTCTGAACCTGACTGTTATAAGATGCCACCGCCTTCGACTGGTGGCGGTCGTTCCAGTAGTTACTGAATGACGGATACAGCATCACGGAGAGCCCTATGAGAAAGATCAATAATAAAATTATGTTTGTTCTGTTCTTCTTCATAATGTTCTCCCTAAAGCTGTATAGTTTCTAATCTTTTTTAATAATTATCTTTATGCACATTTGCCGCAGCCGCCGGGGGCGGCGTGCTGCGACGATATGTGTATGTGTTAGTTCATTTTTTCTAACGTATGAAATGTTAATTATTTGCTTCTGCGTCTTCTTGAAACAAGGATTACGCCAGCACCTACCATGAGGATACCACCGATTACGTAGAAGATTGTTGTACCGATTCCACCTGTGGATGGTAATACGGAACCTTTTTTGTTGACGATTGTTGTTGTTGCAGAACCGTCATTTTCACCTGTTATGCTTGTATTAAATGTATTATTACCAGTTACACTTAAGTCTGTCAGTTTAGGGTCTACAGAATTTGTATCATATGTTGCATTTACTGTAAAATGAAGATCCTCTGCTTTATTATATTTTGCTGGTACTTTTGTCTCTTTTAAAACATATTCACCAGCATCTGTTCCCTTAAATTCGAAAGTTGTTACTCCGGTAATTTCATTTCCAACCTTAACTTCTTGTCCATTTACAATTTTGTATAATGTGAATCCGGCACCTTCCAGTGGCTGATTGTTTTCATCAACTTTATTAGCAACAATCTTGTATGTAAATACAATAACTTTGTCTTCAGGAGTTTTTCCAGTTCCTTCACCATTCGGATTATTAGAGAATGTCAGATCAACTCTATTTGGGTTTCCAACAGAACCGATTACTGCACTTGTATTTAATTTTGCTGTGTATTCTACAACAAATTTGCTGTCTTTTGTTACACCACTAATTGCTTTTACATTGCTACAGCTCACTGTAAATTGATTATTAGTCATCACATCACTTATTGTAAATGAAGATGTAACCTCTGTTTTATCATTGCCATTTACTAAATATACATGTACATCTTTTTTCTCACAACGTGTAAGACCTGTTGATAAAGTATCTGTAAATGTATATGAATATTTAGAATAGTCGTCAAGCTTACTTGGCATTGTTCCTGTTAATTGGAATGGCACATTATCACCAATGTCATAATCAGCAGCATCCTGCCAATCTGTTTCAATACCTGTTGTATCATTTGTTTCTTTTACTTTTTTCTCTACTGTTGGTACATCTGTTTTTGGTTCAACTTCTTTACTTCCTAATACTTCAACGATAAATTTCGTATTAGAATCGTGCTTTCCTTCCATATTAGCTGTATCTTTCACAAAATAATATCCTGCAGCTAATCCAGAAATTGTATATTTTCCATCTGCCGGTGCTGTTGCTGTTCCAGCTGCTGTTGCCAGATATTTATCTACAACTTTAGCAAACTGATCTACTACAGCTGAAGTCTTGCCATCTAATGCTTTTGCAACAGATTTTGCATCTGTACAACTTGCGAATCCATCAATTGCATTGATAGCCTGAATTAATGTCTTTCCTTCTACAGAAGTTGTTGTATCTACTCCTGCTCCCCATGCTACATCTGATAAAGTCTGCTCTTCTAATTTTCCCGAGAAAATCTGATATGCGGAATATGCGTGTCCTGTTTTAGCTTCTTTAATTGAAATGCTACATGTATTTGGCGAATCGGCAAATACAGTCACACCCATTGCTACAACCATAGCAATTGAAAGCACTAATGATAAAAGTTTCTTCATCTTTTTCATGTTGTAATCTCCTTTTCTTTAAAATTTACCTTTTGTATTTTGTTACATATATATGGGATATCTCCGGCTTTCGCCGGGAAACGAGGCTTACATCGTCCCCCTTTCCCGCTTACGCCTCAATTGATATCCATAAAGCATAGCTGCCAGACACATCAGTGCTGCGCCTCCTGCAAGGTAACCTGTGGTTCCTGTTCCTCCGGTTGATGGAAGTCTGTAAGATTCATATCGGTTTCTAAATACAATTGTGAAATCATTATCTGTAGTATACGTAAATGTATATTTGTTTGTACTATTTAATGTCTCACCCTTCGAACCAACACCTACAAATGTATAGCCATTTGTGTCTGTCTCTGTAACCGTATATTTATGACCTTTCTGAAGGATTGCAACTCCATTATTTTTCAGAGAATTTAATTTAATTGATCCACCCTGACAAATTTCAAATGTAGTCAGAGGTGTTCCTGTTATCTCTTCTCCTTCATATATTACAAATGTAAATTTCTTATGTTCATCATATTTCTGTGTATTGCCATCTCCATCCACAACTTCTTTTTCAATAGTCGGTTTGTTCTGAATCTTAAGTCCTACTTTTGGTGGTTCTGCACGCAGTTCTGTATATTGCTGTGCATTTGTATTTTTTGCATTATAACGATAGCCAAAACTATTCCAAGCAATTTCACCTGGATTTGCATCTCCTGAGATCAATCCTTCATACTGTGTTGTTAATATCTTTCCTGGCTCTAATTTGAACGAATCTCTATTCATTACAATACAGAATGATTTATCTCCATTCTCCCAATTATCATGCCATTCATCTCCAAGATTTCCTCTCATCTCTTCATCTGTAAACGATACTTTTGAGGAATATTTAATCGTGTAATCTTGGTCTTTTACTAATTCCACTGGATTCTGATCTGACTCATTTGCTTTTAAGTATATTTTCATATTTCCGAGATAATCTACAGTAAACTGACTACCTCTGTCATTCTGATTCAGTACACCAGTATCGCCTCTATATGGCATCAAATCTGTTATAACCATATCATGGAAATCATTTTTACTTACATTTTCAATATTATTGCTATATACAACTTTCTTGTCTGAATTTTCATCATCTATTGAAATGTAATTATTCTGTGAATCATATCCCACTCCATGGTTTGTGGCATTTGCTTTTTCTTCTATTGTCTTCCATGAGAATGAACCATAATCGCCCAATGCATAAACACTATCCGTTGCTTTTACTCCTGTATATCTTCCAGTAGAATCACTCACTAATTCTCCCGTTCTTACGCTATTCGCATCAAATCTGGCATGATTGTCTACCGTTGGTGTAAATACTGCATCGTTATTATAAATTGCGTTTGCATAATCATCATTCTTTGTGTAAACAGTAAATACTGCTTTTCCACCAACTGGAATAATTAAATCTGTATCATTTATATTTAGTGTAATACTCTGCTGCTTATTTGTTCCAATTTGATTCCATACATTTTCACTTAGATTTTTTGTTTTAATTGTATTATTATAAGAATCTTTTATTTCTATACGGAACACTTTATATTTTTCATTTGTTATCTCTAAGTCTTCTGCATCCTTCTTTCTTAAGATATAGAATGGCGAATCAACTTCATCTTTTACTGTATATTCTTTGATTGGAACTGTGCCATCATTTAACAGTTCAACTTCCCACTTAACGGTTGCCTGAGGCTGGATATTATTCTTTTTATTAGCATCAGTGATTTCTTCTATATCCTTGCCTTTTTTACCAGTTGCAATATATGCCTTAGCAGTTTTCTTAATTCCCGGGACAACAGCCTTTGTTGGCATAATAGATACCGAAGATGATATTACTCGTTTTCCATCAGAATTTATTCCCTCATCTGTTGTACCACCGTTATTCTGATAACCATCATCTTTCGTACCTTTCATCTTGATTTCGCCATATTCTTTGTATTCAACATTTGAATCAACAATTAAGTTTGCTGTATTCTCAAGCGGAACATCCAGTGTAACATTTGGATCAACTTTACACATTACAAAGAATGTGATTGCCTTTCCTTTTTCAAGTTTAGTTCCATTCTTTCCACCAATTTGGAATGATATTCTATCAGTTGTTTTATTTACAACTTTTATTTTTTTTCCATTTAATAAACTACTTTTATTAAGATTAGTCTTATCACCTGTTCCTTCAATATTAGTTGTTGTTTCATTTATGAAATCTGCTGGTGTACTAGTCCAAAGATCACTTCTTATTCCTACAAATTCCATTCCTTCTGGTAATTCATCTATCAAATCTTTAATGAGCGTATCTTTATTTCCAGTATTGATTACAGAAATATTGTAAATCACATAATTACCTGTATAATTGCCTTTATTACTACTTATATCAAACATTGATTTGTTAGATAATGCAGTATAATGCCATTGATCACTATTATCTCTTATTTCCCATACGCTCTTTTGAATATCTACTTTTGCTGTATCTGCATTTTCGTATTCATTTTTAATTGTGATTTCCGCTTTTTGTTTATTATTTGTGTCTGATAAAGTTACTCTTACGGAATTACCCGTAACTTTTCCACTATCTCCTCCTTCTATTGTAACTGTATTATTCAGTCCTTCTATATTCGAACTAATTTCTTCAATTGTGTATTCTCCATATGGAAGTTTTGACAGTATATATTCTGCTGTTTTACTTCCCGTTCTTGAAAAATCAGCAAGGGAAATTTCTTTCATATACAATGGATTATTACAAGTGATTTTAAATCGAATCGACTGTTTTTGTGCATCTGTTAATTGATCATACTTGATGTCACCTCTAACTTGTTTTGTTAATTTAATGACTCCACTCTGATCTTTTCCATATATTGTTACTGAATCGCTTGCACCACCTGCAGTTGCGTTATTTGTGTATGCAATTTTATTTCCCGATTCAATTTGTGAATCTAACATATATAACTTCGTTTTATATGTTTTGGTTATGCTTTCTCCTGACCTCATGGAACCAATATACCATTCCAAGTTGATTTTATTTAATCTGCCACCATTGTCATGTTCTTTTGTAACTTGAACAATCTCGCCATTGATAATGGTATAATACTTACCCCAGTATACACTCCAGTCTTTCGCATAATCCAGGAATGTAATATTCTGCTCTGTTAAATTATTTGCTTTTAAATCCTTCCCCCATTGTTTTTCCGACTCATTTTTGTAAAGTTTACAACCTTCCGGTATCAATCCTGCTGGCACTACATCCTTCAAAATAATATTATTATTCTTGCTTGCTTTATCGCCTTCTGCGTTTTTGATTGTAATACTATAATCCAGCACGTCATCTACGTGGTATGTTTTCCCTCCATCTGTGCCATCTACTTTTTTATCTACAGAAATCGGATTATTGACATCTGTTTTTGTATTATTCGAACTTTCACCAGTTGTATTACTTTTAGCCACATTAACAATGTTCGATGAATTCATCTGATCCGTGTCAACTTTACACGTATAATACAAAGTAATTTTTTCATTCGGTGCCAATTTTCCAAGCGTCCATATCAGTTTCTGACCATCCTGTTTCAATTGCACTTCATGCTTTCCACTATTTGCAGTTGACTTAGCATTAAATTTTCCATCTGTTAGTGATAATATCTTACCATTCTCATCAACCATATTCTGGAAAATTAGACCATTCTGAAGTGAATCTTCAATTACTTGTTCTAATGTTTCAAAATCTTCCTCATTTTCAATCGTTACAGTATATGTAATTGTATCACCATTGGAAACCTTATCTTTATTACTAGTTTTCTTAATTTCCAGCTTTGGTTTTTTATAATATACTTTTGAAGGATCTGTTGTTCCAGAGTATGAAGCCTTATTTTCAATCTTTGTATTATTACCTACATCCTTCATTGCTTCAAGTGATGCAACATTTACTTTAAATTTGATTTCTTTGGATTCGCCTGCTTGTATTTTTCCTGGTGCCCATTTAATAACGCCATTCTCTATAGTTGCTCTCTGATCTTCGAGTTTTTTCTTCTGTTCATCTGTTAATACCAGATACTTCGGCAACTTGTCTGTAACATATATTGGATTTCCATCTTTATCCTCTCCACTCATCAACAGATTACCTGTATTTTTTACAGTAATAGTATATTCTATGGTATCTCCAGCCTTTACACTTTCTCCTTCTTTATCTGCTTTTTTCGTAAGTGTGAATCCCGTTGACAACTCCGGATATGATTCAACTCTTTTAGTATCTTCATATTTATCCGGTCCTTTATAGGCAGTGGTCTTAATTGTTGCTTCATTAACGATTTTATCCTGCCTAGCTTGATCTTGAGATGTATAATTTTCTTTTACAACAATTTTGGATACATCAAGTTCACACTTCAAATTTATATTTTCCATTTCCTCTGTCGGAACACCATTTTCCATATGTGGATTTGGAATAGTTACTATATATTTAATTTGATTACCTTCAAGCTTAATACTTTGTATTTTTTCTTTATCTAAATTCGTAAATGAAAATAATATATTTCCATCTTTGTCTCTGATTACTTTCTGGTCTTGATCTACATATACTCCATCTGGAAATTTCATTCCATTTGGAAGTGTCAGAGTATCTGTCACAGTAACCTCTTTGGTCCAAATAGCTCCTTTATCACCTTTACCGTCTCCATTAGCCTGCTCTGCGGTAATCGTATAATATAATTTTCCGTCTAACTGGTCTTTATTATTTTCACCTTTGCTGACCGTTATCTTTTCCTTATCCACTGTCTTCTGGAGGTTTCTCCATGTATTGTTGCCTGTCCATGTTAATGTTACCGGATCTGAACAGTTATCTTTATCTGTTGCATTTTCGATTGTTGGGGTAACTGTAACCTTTGACTCTTTTCCCATAATACCGTTTTCGGAATTGAATGTCAGGTCAAAGTTCACAGTTGCTCCTGCCGGCTGTGTAAATTCAACATATTTCTTTCCGTTTTCTTCTTTTAATTCGATTTCCATCGTCAGAGAATTATTATTTCCATAATGTATGGTCATCTTATTATCAGAAAATCCTGCCAGTGTAACACCGTCTGGAAGATTAGTGATATCAATTCTGACTTTGGTACCATCTATTTCAGAATTTGAGCATGTAGAATTAACATTAACATATAATGTCTGTCCATTTTCTCCATTTGCTACAGTATCTTTTGCTGATACATTTACAGTCACTCGTTCATCAATTGTTGATTTTGCATTTACATTATCATCACTATAAAATACAGCACTATCTTCTCCATCACCTTCATCCGCATTCTGCGTCTGAACCGGAGCACTTGCCTTTTTGGCAGCTGCCTTTCTTGCCTTCGCCTCACTCTTCGCATTCTCCTGCGCCATCTGATCAGCCTTATACTTCATCTGAGCTTTGCACAGAAGTCCGTAGCCTGAGATATTCTCGTCGTCTGCTGCATATTCATTCTTCTTGACCTGGTTGTCGCAGTTTCCTTCGATGGTCTGGATGTAAGTCTTGCCGTCTTTTTCAAAGATCTTGCTGATGACTCCGACCTGTGTGTCTGTCTCCTGATTTTTCTTATGAAGGAAGATCAGGTCGCCGACCTGGTAGTCTTCGGAAGTTTTATCTGCGTACCAGTCTTTTTCCTGTAATTTCTTGATCCACTCGTCTGCTTTGATGTCAGTCGGGAATGCATCGTCCGACACACCTGCGTAGTGGATACAGAATGCTGCGAATGCAGTATCCCAGTCTTTGTAGTAATCGCCGTACCATGCGGTGTAACGGGTGTAACCTTTGTGTTCTCTGTTTTCACTGACACTGTAGTTGTTGCTGCTTTCTCTGTAGCCGATCTGTGTCTCTGCGATTGCTGCTACATTTTTACCCCAGTCATCACCGAGTTCTGCGTGACGGAATGTCGTAGTCCAGCTGTCTTCATTTTCCACATCTGCTGTCGGGTCGCTGTAGCACTCGTCTGTGTGGGTATGTTCTTCTTTGCCGCAGGTGAGTTCTCTGGTATAGCATGCTGCGGTGTGGTGATGTGCAGCTTCTTCCTGTTTGCCGCAGATCAGAGTTTTCTCTTCCTGATAGCAGGCATCCGTATGCTGATGGGTCTCACTTTCTTCCTGACCGCAGATTAATTTCTTTTCTGTCTTGTAACATGCGTCGGTATGGGTGTGACCGTCTGTCTCTTTCTGGCCGCACGTTAATTTCTCTGTATAACATGCATCGCTGTGTCTGTGTTCTTCCTTACCGCA
>OLRG01001393.1_pt1 | contig 19621 bp, 16 predicted proteins | sample 1672331 | NCBI WGS metagenome assembly OLRG01 (sample SAMEA3136672, study PRJEB25190) | human gut metagenome
TCTGCAATTTTAACTGGGATGCAAACAGCGTATCGCGCCATTTTTTGAATTCGATTGGTTTGCTGTCATACCAGCCGTGTTCTCCGTAGGTCAGCTCATGTGCGGAAAAATCAAACATGGTGGAAAAATGCCCGTCATCCCCGATGAACTCCGGCAGTTCGTCCTCCTTCATGTTAAAAACTTCCGCCACGGTAAATGCATCCCATTTTTCAAAGGTTGCATGTTTTAAGTCCTCTAAAAGCGCGCCGACTCCCTGCACTTCCTCAACCATCTTCACACAGGAGGCAAGTCCGTCGCCTCCATCCGGCGGGAATGACGGAAATGACGTGTCTTTTTTGATGTTGATGATTGCATCGATGCGGAATCCGGCAAGTCCCTTCGCCAGCCACCAGTTCACCATATCGTAGATCTTCTGACGGACAACGGGATTTTCCCAGTTTAAATCCGGCTGCTCCTTTGCAAACATGTGCAGGTAATATTTGTCCGTTCCCGGCACCGGCTCCCACGCATTTCCGCCAAAATACGAGCGGTAATTGCTCGGCTCCCTGCCGTCTTTTCCCTTCACAAAGTAGAAGTAATCTGCATATTCGCCATCCGGATCTGCCAGCGCCTTTTTGAACCATTCATGCTGGTCGGAACAGTGGTTCACCACCAGATCCATCACAATGTACATGCCTCTCTTTTTTGCCTCGGCAAGCAGCTCGTCAAACTCCTCCATCGTTCCGAATTCCTGCGCGATCGCGTAGTAGTCGGAAATGTCATACCCCTGATCCACAAAGGGAGATTTATAAATCGGAGAGAGCCAGATGATGTCAATGCCAAGCTCTTTCAAATAGTCCAGCTTCGAGATGATTCCCCGCAGATCCCCGATTCCGTCCCCGTTCGTATCCAGAAAGCTCTTCGGATAAATCTGATAAGCCACCTTGTCGTGCCACCATTGCTTCTTCATATCAAAACCTCCTAAAGGAAAATAAAATCAAAATTGCGTAAATATTCTATCATGAAATCCGTTACATTGGAAGAAAACTTGATCAAACAAATATATTGCTGTAAATGGAAAAATCCCAAGCCTTCAAATTGATACTCAGAGTGGAATAAAATTGCCATAAAAATATCGTGATAGGAGTGACCTATTAGGAATATAGAAAAAATACAACACGTCAAAATAATTACGAGATGTATAACTTTCTGAAAACGTTTGGCGATGAGCCTGTTTGCAGATAGTTATACAATCTGTAATGACTGGACGTGTTGTATTTTATCTTTTATGCGTCAAGTTTTTTATGTAAGTTTTTGTTGGCTGTTGCCAGCATCAGTTTGATTCGATTGACCTGGTTGACTTCACTGGCACCCGGGTCATAATCAATGGCTACGATATTGGCTTCAGGATGCTGATGGCGCAGTTCCTTGATAACACCTTTGCCAACGATATGGTTTGGCAGGCAGCCGAATGGCTGTGTACAAACGATGTTCGGTGCACCGTTGTGGATCAGTTCCATCATTTCACCTGTCAGGAACCATCCTTCACCGGTCTGATTGCCGATGGAAACAATTGGTTCTGCGTATTTCGCCAGATCACGAATGTTGGCAGGCGGGTCAAAGCGTTTGCTGGCTTTTAATTCATCGCTGGCGGTCTTGCGGATGGCTTCAAGGAAAGCGATACCGGCATTGCCGAGAATCTGTCCCTTCTTGGATTTGCCAAGCTTCTCATACTTAAAATTCGAGTTGTAGAATGAGTAGAGAAGGAAGTCCAGAAGATCAGGCATGACAGCTTCAGCACCCTCGGATTCGAGAAGATCCACAAGATAGTTGTTGGCAGACGGTGAGAACTTAACAAGGATCTCACCTACAATACCGACTCTTGGCTTCTTGATGGTTTCATCCAGCGGAAGATTATCAAAGTCATGGATAATACCTTTGACGTTCTGTTTGAAACTGTTTTTGCCTTTGCCGATCATGGAATCCAGACAGATATTCTTCCATTTCTCATGGAGCGCATTGGCAGAACCTGGAACCTTTTCATAAGGACGTGTCGCATAAAGTACGCGCATGAAAAGATCACCGTAGACAATCGCCTGGAGGGCATTCTTTAACATTGGCAGTGTGTATTTGAATCCAGGATTCTTCTCGATACCCTGCGCACTGATGGAGACAACCGGAATCTGTGACATACCGGCATTGCCAAGGGCACGGCGGATAAACCCAACATAGTTGGTTGCACGGCAGCCGCCACCGGTCTGGGTCATGGCGATAGCTACATGATTTAAGTCATATTTGCCGGAGAGCAGTGCCTTCATAATCTGGCCGACAACGCAGATGGATGGGTAGCAGGCATCATTGTTGACGTATTTCAAACCGGTATTGATGGCTTCTTTATCGCAGTCAGGCAGCAGTTCGCAGTTCAGACCTTCATGGCGAAGAGCCGGGATCAGCAGATCGAAATGAATCGGTGACATATTCGGAACAAGAATGGTGTAGTTGTCTGCACGCATTTCTTTTGTGAACAGCTGACGATGATGGGCACTGCTTTCAATATGACCGTGGATACCATGCTGCTCACGCAGACGGATAGCTGCAATCAGAGAACGGATACGGATACGGGCAGCACCGAGGTTGCTGACTTCATCAATCTTCAGACATGTATACAGGCGTCCGGAACCGTTTAAGATATCCTTCACCTGATCTGTTGTAACTGCATCCAGACCGCAGCCGAAGGAGTTCAGCTGAATCAGTTCCAGATCTTCGTGTTCTTTGACATATTCAGCGGCACAATAGAGTCTGGAATGATACATCCACTGATCGGAAACGATGAGCGGACGGTCCGGTTTGGCCAGATGGGAGATGGAATCCTCTGTCAGCACTGCAAAGCCATAAGAAGTGATCAGCTCAGGAATACCATGGTTGATCTCTTTATCAATATGGTAAGGACGTCCGGCAAGGACAATACCTTTCATATGGTGCTGCTTCATGTAAGCCAGGGTCATCTCACCGTGGCGCTGAACAGAAGTGTGGACAAGTTCAAGCTCTTTCCAGGACTTCTGGACGGCTTCTTTGATCTCACGAGGGTCAATACTGAAGCGTGCAGCAAACTCTTCAACAAGACGTTCTTCCAGATGACGTTCACTTTCAAAAGTCATGAAAGGATTCATAAACAGAATGGAAGGATTAGCCAGTTCTTCAACGTTATTCTTGATATTCTCAGCATAAGAAGTAACAATCGGGCAGTTGTAGTTGTTGGTGGCACCTTCTGTTTCCTTGCGCTCATAAGGAATACATGGATAGAAGATGAATTTCACATCATGCTGCAGCAGCCACATAATATGACCATGAACAAGCTTGGCCGGATAGCAGGCGGATTCACTCGGAATGGATTCAATACCAAGATTGTAGATTTCATGGGTAGATTCCGGTGAAAGCACAACAGAAAATCCGAGCTCAGTAAAGAAAGTATGCCAGAACGGATAGTTCTCATACATATTCAGAACTCTCGGAATACCGACGATGCCTCGTGGGGCAGTGGCCTTGTCTAATGGTTTGTAGTTAAAAATACGATTGTATTTGTATTCAAAAAGGTTCGGCACGTCGCTGTTTGTCTTAGCACGACCGAGGCCGACTTCACATCTGTTGCCGGAGATATAACGTCTGTTGCCGGTGAATTTGTTCACTGTCAGACGGCAATGATTGGTACATCCGCCGCAGCGAGTCATACTCGTTGTGTATTTCAGGTTGATGATGTCATCAAGGGAGAGCATCGTTGTTGTTTCGCCTGCATAACGGTCACGGGCGATCAGGGCAGCACCAAAAGCACCCATGATGCCGGCGATGTTCGGACGAACAGCCTTGCAGCCGGAAATCAGTTCAAAGCTTCTCAGTACGGCATCATTGTAGAAGGTACCGCCCTGTACAACGACTTTCTTACCCAGATCCTTCGGGTCTGTAAGTTTGATAACCTTCAGCAGCGCATTCTTGATAACGGAATAAGCCAGTCCGGCGGAGATATCGCCGACTTCGGCCCCTTCCTTCTGAGCCTGTTTGACATTGGAATTCATGAAAACAGTACATCTGGAACCAAGGTCAATCGGATGTTTGGCAAAAATGGCAATCTTTGCAAAGTCTTCCACAGAATAATTCAGAGAATGGGCGAATGTTTCGATGAAAGAGCCGCATCCTGAGGAACATGCTTCGTTCAGAAGCACATTATCAACGGTTTTATTGCGAATCTTGATACACTTCATATCCTGTCCGCCGATGTCGAGGATACAATCCACGTCCGGTTCAAAGAAAGCGGCAGCATAGTAATGAGCCACTGTCTCAACTTCGCCTTCATCCAGCATAAATGCAGACTTCATCAGTGCTTCGCCGTAACCTGTTGAGCATGAACGAACGATTTCGGCATCTGCAGGGAGAATATTCTTAATCTCCTGGATGGAACGGATTGCTGTCTTTAATGGGCTGCCATTGTTGTTGCTGTAGAAGGAATAGAGCAGGGTGCCGTCTTCGCCGACAACAGCAACCTTTGTTGTTGTGGAACCGGCATCGATGCCAAGGAAACATTTGCCGTGGTAATCAGCAAGATTGCCTTCTGTTACAGTATGTACGGAATGCCATTTCTTAAAGGCATCGTATTCTTCCTGATTCTTAAAGAGCGGATCCATACGGGCGGTCTCTGCCTGAATCTTGATATCGGAAGAGAGCAGACGAATCAGCTCGTCAATGGAAGTGGTCACATCAGCCTTGTAGTTCATAGCGGCACCCATAGCTGCAAACAAATGGGAATTGGCCGGTGCAATGACTTCTTCGTCTGTCAGGTGAAGCGTGCGGATAAAAGCTGCCTTCAGCTCTGAAAGGAAGTGGAGCGGACCGCCAAGAAATGCCACATGACCGCGGATCGGTTTACCGCAGGCCAGACCGCTGATGGTCTGATTGACAACGGCCTGGAAAATGGAAGCAGATAAGTCTTCCTTGGAAGCACCGTCATTGATCAGAGGCTGGATATCTGTCTTGGCAAAAACGCCGCACCTGGCGGCAATCTGATAAATCGCTTTGTAATTCTTCGCATATTCATTTAATCCAGGGGCATCTGTCTCAAGAAGACTGGCCATCTGGTCGATAAAAGAACCTGTACCGCCGGCACAGATACCGTTCATACGCTGTTCCACATTGCCGTTTTCAAAATAAATGATCTTTGCATCTTCACCGCCAAGCTCAATGGCAACATCTGTCTTCGGCGCAAAACAGCCCAGGGCACTGGAAACGGAGATAACTTCCTGAACAAAAGGAACATGAATATATTTGGAGATGGACATACCGCCGGAACCGGTGATCATCGGATGAAGATCGCGGTCTCCAAGTTCCGCACGGGCTTTTGTCATCAGATCGAGCAGTGTCTCTCTGATATTGGCAAAATGTCTTTCGTAATCGGAAAAAAGGACGTTGTTGTCTGAATCCAAAATGGCTACCTTGACGGTAGTGGAGCCGACATCAATACCTAAAAATAAAGTTGCATCCATAAATAAAAGCTGATTCCGAAAGGGGAATCACTACCCTCCTTATGTAAATATATGAATAGACAAAATAGTCTATATAAAATAGGAAACTATGAATTGCGTGATAGCAAGTCCATCTTATTATACGACATGATGTTGTAAAAAACAACCGTCAACTTTTTTGAAAACCATTAAAAAAAGGTAAACATTTCTATAAAAAAGAAGAAAATTCTCTTTGCACATTTTAAAAATGAGCCGCATAGATTATAATAAAAAGGCAGGAATTAATGACCATGAATTATTATGTCAGTGGTGAGAATGTTAATGGACGCCCCTGCAGAGGCGTTGTTCATGTGGTTAAAAAGGGAGATACCCTATACAAAATAAGTCGTGTTTATGATGTGAAAGTTGCGGATCTGATCTGGATGAATCCGGGGGTGCGTATCTATAATCTTCAGGTGGGTGACAAAATCTGTGTCCCGGTGAGCAGTTGGGAGATGCCGGATGCAGATCATGACAATGCTGAGACATTGCCGTACATTGTCCGGGCAGGAGAGACACTGGATGCAATCCTTCAGACCTTCAGATTGACTTATGAAGAACTTCAGAAGCTCAATGAGGACATTTCTCCGGCCTATGCCGAAGGAACTGTATTGAATATTCCTTCGAATCGGATTCTTCGTCGGAGACAGGAAGCACAGTAGTAGTGGCAGCAGCGGATGCATATTGTCCATCCGCTGCTGTGCAGTTGTATATTTTACGCCGTATTGATTGACAAAAATTCATGGAAAATCTATAATTACAGCATAGCTTATAAGAATAAATGTAAAGGAGAGAATCTATTGGAGAAATTTTTAAATAAAATGGAGAGAAAATTCGGCCGCTATGCGATTTCCGGTCTGATGAAATACATCTGCGTTTTATACATTATCGGTTTATTTATCAACATTGCATCACCACAGGTTTACTATTATTATCTGAGCTTGAATCCCTATCGGATCTTGCACGGTGAAGTATGGCGACTTGTGACATTTCTAATCCAGTCACCGAATTCGAATGTGATCTTTTTTATTTTTACTTTGTATCTTTATTATATGCTTGGACAGACACTGGAGCGCGTTTGGGGGGCGTTTAGATTTAACCTGTATTATTTTGCAGGTGTTTTATTTACCATTATCGGTTCTTTTGCCGCCTATTTCATAACTGGACAGGTTTATCTCATGGATACCTATTATATTAATATGTCTCTGTTCCTGGCCTTTGCGTTTGTTTTTCCAGATATGGAGATGCTTTTGATGTTTTTGATCCCGATCAAGATCAAGTGGTTGGCTTATCTGGACATTGCATTGTTTGTGTATGAGATGGTCGTCGGCAACATCGGGACAAAGATTTCTATTGCCATGGCCCTTCTCAATTTTGTAATCTTTTTCTTTGGCTTCATGAGAAAGAGAGTTTCACCGGCCCAGATGCATAGACGGGCGGCTTACAAGAAGGCGGTGAAGAAGATGCCGAGCAGACATCGCTGCGCGGTATGCGGAAGAACGGAGGAGACGAATCCGGAGCTGGAATTCCGCTTCTGTTCCAAGTGCAACGGCAACTATGAATATTGTCAGGACCACCTTTTTACCCATACCCATGTTCAGTAGAGGGGGATGCCCTTCAGCTATAAAAGATAAGCGGTTGTGTTTAATTATGATAAAAGTGGAAAGACTATCAATGATTAGCAGGAGTTAATGATGCGCTGGTATAACAAAATGTATTTGGGAGAATCCATTCAGGGAAAGAAAATGTATTATCAGTATGCAATCCAGCATACAAAACGGCTGACAGGCACCTATTGTCTGATGCCGGCTGCCTGTAAGGATGATCTGATAGATATATGTGGCAGCGACCTGCTTCGTGTATCGAAGCAGTATCCGAAGGATCAGCTGGTTATCGGACTTGCCGGCAGTTACAGGGAGGCCTGTCTGCTGGCGGGAGAGATTGTGCTTGATGTTCTGAAGAAGACAGGAAGCACAGATATCAGGGCATATTTAAGAGATTCCGGAGAGAATATCTGATCGAGTTCGACTGGAAGAAACAACTGAAGCGGTCGATTGGATAATAAAGTGAATAGAGAATCTCAGTATGAAAAAGGGGTGTAGAGGTGCTGTTATTACATATACTGCTTTTCCTTCTGAAACTGATCGGCATTGTACTGCTTGTCATTCTTGGTCTGATTGTGCTGATATTGGCCATCATCCTTTTGACACCGATTCGATATCGAATCGGTGCTTCGAAGTATCAGACAATACAGGCGGAAGGAAAGGTTACGTGGCTCTTTCGTCTGATTGAGATGGTCTTTAAGCTGGATACAGGTGCTGAAGAAGGAAAGCGTTTTCATCTGAGTTTCAGGATTGCGTGGCTGAAGCTGTATGACAATCAGAAACCAAAGGAAAAACGTATAAAACAGAAAAAAACAAGAAAAACTAAATCAAAGCCGGAATCTAAGCAGTCGGAAAAGGTAATTCAGGCAAAGCCTGAACAGCCGGAGGCAAAGGTACAGCCAATAAAAACTGAACAGGCGGCTGAAATGAAGCATGAAGAGAAGCTGATTGAAGGACCGAAGAAATCTGCGGTGGAGAAAATCCTTCGTCTGGCAAAGAACGCAGCTAATAAGATCCTGTCGTTGATCCGGGGCGTTTTCTCTCTGATCTGCAGCATTTTGGGCATTCCGTCAAAAATCATGGATGGACTTGAAAAGCTTGAGAATTTCTTTACAAAACTCCGTGAGAAGAAAGAAGCGTTTCTTGCATTTTATAATGAGACACATAACCATCAATGGTTTACTGCTTTCTGGCATCGGCTGAAGAAACTACTACTTAGAATATTACCGAGGGCAGACAGATTGTATCTGCATTTTGGCTTTGAAGATCCGGCGACAACCGGTCAGGTTCTTGGTGGTTTAAGTATTCTTTATCCGATCTGCGGCGAGAAGATGGAGCTGTGCCCGGAGTTTAATGAAGAAATACTGGAAGGTGAAGTAAAATGTCATGGTCGGATCCGGCCGGTCAGTTTAGTTATATTTGCGGTTAAAAGTTTTTTAAACAAACAATTTTTTTCAATGGTGAAGCAATTTAAAGTCCTGTTAAAGGGCGAATAAGAGGATGGAGGAATTGAATATGTCAGATCACACATTTAATGAAACAGTTGAATCTCTCTTTAAAGGAATGGACAATTTTTTGACAACAAAAACTGTTGTTGGTGAGGCCATTCATGTCAACGATACATTGATTCTGCCTCTGGTGGATGTTTCATTTGGCGTCGGTGCAGGTGCATGGAGCCAGGAACATAAAAACAGTGCAGGCGGCGGTATGGGCGGCAAGATGACGCCAAGTGCGGTGCTTGTCATCAAAGACGGTTCTGTTCGTATGGTACCGGTCAACAACAATGATCCTGTCAGCAAGATTATTGATATGGCACCGGATGTGATTCATCGTTTTATGAACAAGTCAGAAGATGATGCAGCTGTGGAATCAGCGGTTGAACACATTTCAGAAGAAGAGTAACGAGTAAGGCCGACAGAGCGTGCTTTATCTTGTTTGACAGAAGAACAGAATCGGTTAAAAAGCATAGAATAAAACAGGAGTATTCTGTAATGGGGAGTGCCATGAAAAAGATGTGTGGTTTTGTCCTGTTCTGGATAGCTGCAGGCATGACCATTATGATGTTTGTCAATTCCTGTGTATTAGGCATCTGCCTGATTATATTTTGTCTTATTTTGGCTTATAATCTGTTCTGTTCAAAATAAAAACGGAAGGCGACAAGAAAAATGAGTCAGTTAATGCAATTACAGATTGAAAATGAAAGGACTTTTTTAACATATAAATATAAAAAAGTGCAGGATATTGATGATGTGATCCTGCAGCTGCTGAATGAGGCTGATATTGAGGGCTTTGCGGAAAGCCATATGAATAAAGCAAAATCTACCGTGAATTATGATGTGACCGGATACAGGAAATGGTCAGAATTCTCATCGGACGAATTGACGCCGGAGGTGATGGCCTCTGCAATGGAGAATCTTTATCATCTTCTTGCTTATCTGGAGGATTCGTTTATTGATATTGAATATGTACTGCTGGATAAGGAATACATTTATGTCAATCCGGGCAATGGCAAATTAGTGATTCTGGTTGTGCCGTGTCAGGCAGTTGTAGATGAAGAATATACATTGACGGATTGCGTCAGACAGATGTTTGAACAGTTTACATATGGTGAAGGAGCGTGTGCAAAGCAGCTGAAATCCTGTCTTCAGCAGGAAATACATGCATTGGAAACACTGAAAGAGCTGGCTGATCTTCTGCGTGCATATGATGCTGAACCGGAAGAACCTGGAGAAACTGTTTCTGATGAACCGGCAGTGCCGGAGGAGACTGTCATTCTGGAGACAATTGAGGAGGAAGCGGATCAGATTAAAACAGAAAGTGCCAATATTGCGGCAGATGCAGAGTACATGCGCAACCAGCTTCGGGAAGATATGCGCCGTGAACTGGAGAAAGAACTGCGGGAGCAGATCCGTGAAGAAACACGCAGGGAGTTGGAAACAGAATTAAGAGAAAGTATCCGGGCAGAACTTGAAGAAGAACAGGCACAGGCAGAAATATCGGATGAGAAGATGCCGTATCTGATTAGAAAGAAGACAGGCGAGATCATCAGTCTGAATAAACAGACATTTATTATCGGCAAGCTGGATACCTGCTGTGATTACGTGATCAGGGGCAATCGGGCCATCAGTCGTCTGCATGCAGTGATCAAGTACAAAGAGGATACAGATGTTTATTTTATCGTGGACTGCAATTCGACTAATCATATTTATCTGAATGGACGGCAGATTGAGGCGGAGCAGCCGGAAACACTTGAAGATGGCATGCATATTCATCTGGCGCTGGAAGAGTTTGTTTTTCAACTGAAATAGTGAATCGGAGCTGCGAAACGTCATGTTTGCTGCAGAATCTAAAAATGACCATTTCAAACGGACGCGTGTTTGTATTGGTCATTTTTAGATTATCTGACTATAAAGATGAAAAAAAGCCCTGTTTCGTAAGAAACAGGGCTTTAAGTTTGCATATTAAGCTCTTTCAACTAATCCTGAACGCAAGCAGGAAGTACAAACGTACATCTTAGATGGTGTACCGTTCACGTTCACTTTCACTTTCTTAATGTTGGATTTCCACATTTTATTTGATCTTCTATGTGAATGAGACACCTGAATACCAAAGTGAGCTCCTTTTTCACAGATTGCACATTTTGCCATTGTAAAACACCTCCTCGTGCCAAATTAAACCTTAAATGAGACGCACAAAAACGCCTTACAGGCTTACAACAAATCAATAATAACAGATTCGACCGATAATTGCAAGTACAGATTTTATAAAATATAAAAAAATTATTTTCTTTTCGGGAAAAAGCGGTTATAATAGGTGAGTAGAACATAGAAATAATATTGGAGGTACCATATGAAGGGACGTATTATTACAGATATAGGTCAGGTTTCCGTTGATACAGATGTTATTGCAAAGTATGCAGGTATGGCAGCTGTTGAGTGCTTTGGTGTTGTCGGTATGGCAATGATCAGTGTGAAGGACGGACTGGTTAAGCTTCTCAAACGTGAGAGCATGACAAAGGGTGTCGGTGTTACGGTCAATGAAGATAATCAGATTACAATCGATTTCCATATTATTACAGTATACGGCATAAATATCGCAACGATTGCAGATAATTTAATGAATAATGTAAAATATAAAGTGGAAGCGTTTACAGGCATGAAGGTTGAGAAGATCAACATTTATGTTGAAGGCGTACGAGTGATTGACTAGTATAACAATTAAGGAGGACCCTGTTGTGGGAGTAAAGACGATTGACGCGAATATGTTGAAGAACATGTTCCTTGCAGGTGCGAAACGCATAGAATCAAAGAAAGAATGGATTAATGAACTGAATGTTTTCCCTGTTCCCGATGGAGATACAGGTACGAATATGACGATGACGATCATGTCAGCTGCCCGTGAAGTAAGTGCGCTGACAGATCCTGATATGGAGAGCCTGTCCAAGGCAATTTCCCAGGGAGCGTTAAGAGGCGCCAGAGGCAATTCCGGTGTTATTCTGTCCCAGTTATTCCGTGGTTTTACACGCCCGATCAAAGACGAGAAAGTTATCGATAGTGTGATTGCAGCAGAAGCATTTAAGAAGGCAAGCGAGACTGCTTATAAGGCTGTTATGAAGCCGAAGGAAGGTACAATTCTTACAGTTGCAAGAGGCATGGCAGAGAAAGCAGCGGATATTTTTGATGCAACAGATGATTTGGAAGAAGGTTTTCGTCAGATCATAGAGTATGGTGATTACATGCTGAGTCTGACACCGGAGATGCTGCCGGTATTGAAGCAGGCAGGTGTTGTGGATTCCGGTGGTCAGGGTCTGATGACTGTACTGAAGGGTGCATATGACTGCCTGACAGGTGCTGAGACAGCGGATGATTTTGCAGCAGAGGTAAAACCTTCTGCACCAGCAGGCAATGCGGGCAAGATGGGACTGGATGAGATTGAAACAGCCAATATCCGTTTTGGTTATTGCACGGAATTTATCGTGATGCTTGAGAAGCCTTTTGATGAGAAGGACGAAGACGAATTTAAGGCATTTTTGGCATCCATTGGTGACTCCATTGTATGTGTAGCGGACAGTGATATTGTGAAGGTACACGTACATACCAATGACCCGGGACTTGCCATTCAGAAGGGCTTAAGCTATGGTTCCCTGACAAGCATGAAGATTGATAACATGCGTGAAGAACATCATGAACGCCTGTTCAAGGATGCACAGAAGCTGGCATCTGCCCAAGCTCAGGCGGATATGCAGGTGAAGGCAGAGAAGAAGGAAGAACCGGCCAAGGAGGCGGGGTTTGTAGCCGTTTCCATGGGTGATGGTATGAAGAAAATTTTCCAGGAGCTTGGTGTGGATGAGATTATCGAAGGCGGACAGACCATGAATCCGAGTACAGCGGATATTCTGGATGCTGTTGAGCGTGTGAATGCGAAGACTGTTTTTGTGTTCCCTAATAATAAAAACATTATTCTTGCAGCACAGCAGGCAAAAGATCTGGTTGAAGGCAAGACAGTCGTTGTGATCCCTTCCAAAACAGTTCCTCAGGGTATTACAGCTGTGATTAATTACATCAACGGCAGTTCAGCAGAAGAAAATGAAGCAGCAATGAATGAAGAGATGCAGCGTGTCAAGAGCGGTCAGATTACTTATGCAGTCAGAGATACGGTTATTGATGACAAGACTATCAAAGAAGGCAACATTATGGGCCTTGGTGATGATGGCCTTCTGGCAGTAGGTGAAGATATTGCAGAGACAACGATGGCAACAATTGCGGCGCTGGTCGATGAAGACAGTGAGATTATCAGTATTTATTATGGTGAAGATGTGTCTGAGGAAGAGGCAGAAGAACTGACAGAGAAGCTTGAGGAGGCTTATCCGGATTGCGAAGTCGAACTGAATCAGGGTGGACAGCCAATTTATTATTACGTTGTTTCTGTTGAATAAAAGCGATGCTTCATTAGATTATAATTCACGATGAAACAGCCTGAGTGACTGCTGCAGCGAGAACTGCAGCAGTCATTTGTGCTATATGGATATGAAGGATTGCAAGAGTGCAAAGCACGTAGCAATCTGGTATCAAAGGGGTTAAAATACCTTTTGACGCCAACATCATATGAATGAGAACGGAGAGGATGAGAACAGATGAATCCCGGGGACAGAATTTCAACAATCAAAGGGATCGGTGCAAAAACAGAAAGTCATCTGGCGCGCATCGGCATTTATACAGTGGGGGATATGGCAGAGCATTACCCAAGAGAATATCATGCCTATGACACACCGGTTTCTATAGAGAATACAGAATATGACAATCGCAGACAGAGCGGGTACCGGGTGATTTTTTCTGAAACTCCGAAATTGCTGAAACGCGGCAGAACACCTATTGTATCGGTGATGCTGCATGCAGGCAATGCTTCTGTGCAGGTGGTCTGGTATCACAGCCCTTATGTACGGCAGCAGCTGAAACCGGGATGTACAGTTATTCTCTATGGAAAGATTACAAGTAAAGGAAGCCGCAGAATGCTGGATCATCCGGATATTTATACAGAAGATCAGTATGCGCTGCTGCAAAAAAGTCTTCAGCCGGTGTATGGCCTGACGGAAGGACTGACCCAGAATTTCTTTATGAAGACAATGCATAGTATTCTGGACAGCGGTCTGCTGCTGCCGGATCCTCTGCCAGCGGATATTCGCAGACAGTATCAGCTTTCAGAATACAATTATGCCTTGAGACAGATTCATTTTCCAGAAAATGAAGAGGCATGTCGGATGGCGAGAAAAAGACTGGTTTTTGATGAATTTCTTGTTTTTGCATTGTCGGTGAAGCAGTTGAAAAAAGAAAATCATCAGATAGAGAATCATTATCAGATTCAGGAATCGGCGGCAGTTTCTCAGTTGATCGCATCATTGCCGTATCATCTGACAAAGGCGCAGCTGAGGGTCTGGCATGAAATCGAAGAAGATATGAAGAGCCCGGTCGTTATGAACCGGCTTGTTCAGGGAGATGTGGGCTCAGGGAAGACGATGATCGCAGCATTGGCGATGTTTGCGGCAGCGAAGGCAGGATTTCAGAGCTGTATGATGGCACCGACGGAAGTGCTTGCCAGACAGCACTATGAGAACCTGCAGGCATTGTATGCACCATTTGGTATAGAAACGGTTCTGCTGACCGGATCTATGACGACGGCTGCCAAAAGAAAGACGTACAGCCGGATTGAAAATCATGAAGCAGATGTCATCATCGGTACTCAGGCACTCTTTCAGGAAAAGGCTGTATATGATAAGCTGGCATTAATCGTGACAGATGAACAGCACCGCTTTGGCGTCAGACAGCGGGAAAAGTTGGCGATGAAGAGCAATGGTGGGGAGCCGCATGTGTTGGTTATGAGCGCAACGCCGATCCCGAGAACATTGGCGATCATTCTTTACAGCGATTTGGATATTTCAGTGGTGGATGAGAAGCCGGCGAACAGACTGCCAATCAAAAACTGTGTGGTAGGCACTTCCTACCGGCCGACAGCCTATCGATTTCTTGAGCAGCAGATCAGACAGGGACATCAGGTTTACGTGGTCTGTCCGATGGTTGAAGAGAGCGAGAATATTGAGGCGGAAAATGTCCAGGAATATACTGAAAAATTGAAAAAAGTTTTGCCGGCAGATATAACAGTGGAATATCTTCACGGTCAGATGAAACCGGAGCAGAAGAATGGTATTATGGAACGTTTTTCCGAAGGTGAGATACAGGTTCTTGTATCCACAACGGTCATTGAAGTAGGGGTGGATGTGCCGAATGCCACGGTGATGATGATCGAGAATGCCGAGCGGTTTGGATTGGCGCAGCTGCATCAGCTGCGTGGGCGTGTCGGAAGAGGGGATGCACAGTCATACTGTATTTTTATTTATGGCCAGGAGAACAAAAAAGTCAAAGACCGGCTGAATATTATGCTTGGTACGAATGATGGTTTTAAGATCGCCTCAGAGGATCTGAAGCTGCGCGGACCCGGAGATATGTTCGGTATCCGGCAGAGCGGCAGTATGATTTTTAAGATCGGTGATGTATTTGCGGATTCAGCCTGCCTGGTGGAGGCTGGTAAAGCAGCGGATCACATCTTATCAGAAGATCCGGAATTGAAAAGCGAAAAGTATGCGTTTCTGGGAAGCAGAATCACAGCAAAGTTATCAGAAAACAGAGAGCAGGTTATCTTATAAATAAAGAGTTGCAATGCTAAAAAAAAACATGAAATATTTGATAACCGGTTGACAAATGAGTCAAAAAATATACAATATAACTAGCGCAATATTTTCATCAATAAGGGTGCTGGGCTTAATGGACAGCATTCAGGATGAAGGCGTAATGAAAGAACAGGATGTGATGACATGCGAGTGATTGCAGGTAAGGCAAGGCGTATACAATTGAAGAGTATAGAAGGAATGAATACTCGTCCGACAACCGACAGAATCAAAGAGACCTTGTTTAATATGCTGTCGCAGGATATTTACGGATGTCATTTCCTTGATCTGTTCAGTGGAAGCGGAGCCATCGGTATTGAAGCATTGAGCCGGGGGGCGGCATCTGCGGTTTTTGTGGAACATAACCGGCAGGCTGTGGCATGTATTAAGGAGAATCTGACGAAGACGAAACTGATATCTCAGGCGGAGATTATGCCTGTTGAATGTCAGACAGCTATTCGACAGCTGGATGACGGGAAGCGACATTTTGACATCGTTTTTATGGATCCGCCTTACAATAAACAGCTTGAGAAAGAGATGTTAATACAGATGCAGCATGCGTCTTTTATCAATGAAGAGACGATGATCATTATAGAAGCATCTCTTGAGACTGAATTTGATTGGCTGGAAACATATGGTTATATCGCTGCAAAAGTAAAAAAATATAAGACGAACCAGCATGTGTTCGTACAGAGGGTATTGGAGAAATAAAATGAGAACAGCAATTTATCCGGGCAGTTTTGATCCGGTCACATATGGACATATTGATATTATTAAGAGATCTGCAAAGATGGTCGATAAACTTATTATCGGCGTTTTAAGCAATAGCTCAAAAACACCGTTGTTTTCTGTTGAAGAACGTGTTAATATGTTAAAGGAAGTGACGAAAGATATACCGAATGTCGAAGTAACATCCTTTGCAGGGCTGCTGATCGATTTTGCGGATGCCTGTAATGCGAAGATTATTGTCAGAGGGCTGAGAGCAGTAACTGATTTTGAATATGAATTGCAGTGGGCACAGGCCAACAGAGCCGTTCGCCCACATCTGGATACTTTGTTTTTGGTAACTAATGTTGAATATTCCTATCTGAGCTCCAGCGCAGTGCGTGAACTGGCGAGATATCATGGTGATGTCAGCCTTTTTGTTCCGCCGTACGTTGAGCAGAAGTTAGATGAAAAGTTAGATTCGAAGGAGAATGAACATGAGCAGAATTGAGCAATTGATTGATGAAATAGAAGAATATGTAGAAGGATGTAAGCCGGCACCTTTTTCACAATCAAAGATTATTGTACAGAAAGAGCAGCTGTATGAATTACTCACAGAACTGCGCCTGAAGACACCGGATGAGATTAAACGTTATCAGAAGATTATTGCACAGAAGGATAAGATTATCAGCGATGCTCAGGCTCAGGCAGAACAGATGATTGAAGAGACAACCAATTATGCCAATGCACTTGTAGAAGAGCATGAGATTATGCTGAAGGCCTATGAGAAGGCTGAACAGACCATCAATGCGGCAAATGCACAGGCAGAAGAGATTGTTGCTGCTGCGAACCAGAATGCAGAAGAAATGCGTATGAGTGCGCTGTCTTATACACAGAGCCTGATCGTCAATATCCAGGATGTTGTACAGCGTTCACTGGATATTGCGAAGACGAATTCAGAGGGACTGATCAACGGACTTTCAGAGAACCTGAATATTCTTGTCAGCAATAATGAAGCGCTTGTTTCACAGCTGAACGATAAACAGCCTGCAGCTGCTGAAGAACTTCCTGCAATTGATGATGAGGAAGATACAGTCGCTGATATGACAGGTCATGATGAGGCTGCTGAGGAAGAGGATGACAAGACTGAGGACCAGAAACAGTCTGTGCCTGAAGAAACGAAGGAAGAAGTCATCGAAGAAGAGGATGAAGAAGAAATCGACGATGATGAATATGATGATGACGATTACGATGACATCGACTAATCCGTATCATCAGACAATCTGATACAGAATCCATACAAGCGCTGCGGTGATCATGCCGACAGCGCTTTTGTCTGCCAGATATTGAACGCAGGACAGCTTTTGTGTGCGAAGAAGTGCAAAAGACTGGAAAGCGATGCATAATCCGCCGAAGGCTGTGCCACCCATGATCAGGCTCGTTTTCAGGCAAAGCTGAAGCGGAAGAAGACGGACAGTGGCAGAACCACTGGTGATCTCAAGAAAAAGAGCGAGAACAGCGCTGAGGGATGCAGGAACAAAAGGAAGACTTCCGATGATTGCCTGCAAAATAGAGAATATCATCATGCAGACGCCGATTTTCAGCATCAGTTCAGAAGTATTCAAAAGAATGGTTCTGAAGGGTAAAGGCGCAGAAGGACGAGTGTTTTTTGCAACGGCCCGGTCCCGTACTGAGGCAGGAGGGTGATGCAGAAAAAAGCAGCGCAGCAGAAACCAGAGAAACGGGCTCGCATAAAAGATCAGGATCAGACAGGAATGCAGCGGATGATCCGGCAATATCTGATCAAGAATATAGCCGCCAAAAAACATGGGGCTGGCATGATTGCAGACCCCGGACAGCAGCTGCGCTTCCTTGCGGGAGATCAGCCCGTTTTCAAGTGCCTGGACAGATACGGCTGTTCCCATTGGAAAACCGCATAAAAATCCTGCAAGAAGGCAGAAACTGCATGCCGGTGATAAGTGCAGGCATTTTTGCATAATGGGCGCTGTCAGACAGCTGATGCCGGACAGTGCATTGACAGACATGATCAGCTGCAGAATCAGTGCAAAGGGAAAAAGAACGGGCAATACCTGATTAAACCACAGTACAAGACCTGCTGAGGCACCGCGGACAGCCTGCGGTGCGTATATGATCAGAACAGCAGGAAGAAGTAATAGCAGAATAGATGTCAGATGTTTTTTCATAGAATCCCCTCCTGGCTATATATATGCAGGAGGGAATGAGGTTATGGCAGGATGATGACAGGTTCTGAGGTGATATCAGGAAGAAATGACTGTGAGCGGCATTTCAGAATCTGGCGATAGAGTCGTGATGCGTGAAGGTCCGCGTTGTAGATGTCCAAACCGATCCCTGCCAGATGGTCATAGGCCTGGGATGTCTGGGTGATCAGCTGCGCTCTGACCGATGGCTGAAAGAATTTCCAGATCGCTCCGGACTGTTTCCTGAAGCCGAGAATACGCAGAAAACCGGCATATTGATGATTTCTCCATGTATCCAGATAATTGCGCCTGTGGTCCAGAATGATATGGAAGAGACACCGGGCAATCCGGGTAGAAGTCAGATTCCTGGCAGAAAGAAGTGTTATAAACTGTTCTGTTGATAAAAACTGATATCTGAAACTGTCAATCCGGTTGGCCAGATCACTGCTGATATCGACATATTCTGTCAAGTCGGTATGGACGTCAAGGAGTTGTGCGGCCAGAACGTCCGAAAAGTCGTTTGAAGTCAGAATCGGTCGGTGGGTAAGGTAAGACTGCAATAATACTTTGGATGTATCCGGAATATCCAGTCCAGCAATGCATTCGGATGGGTTCAAAGTGCCATCAGACAGCTGATGTCTGATGGCAGTGGCGGATTGAAAGCCGGCAGTTGTCTCCATACTGTGGTAACCGGCACCGGTGCGCCTGATTGCAATCGGCTTGATCGGGCTGCCCGTTTTGCACAGAGCCTTCATATATTCAATGGCAAGAATATTGTTGGGCAGATTTAGAATATGGCTGCAATGCGTATTCTTCAGCAGGCGTCCAAGGGCGTAACTTCTGGCTGCAGGAAAATTCATGCCAGTCTTCAGTGCGTCCTGCAAAAGTGTCCGGTATTCCGGTGGTTCATCGGACAGCACAGAAACAATGGCATGAAACAGATGAGGGTCAATCGTTTCAGCACCAAAGCAGAGAAAATCAATGCAGCCCATCTGATTCAGCAGAGAAACAGCGGATTCGGCAAAGATTTCCGCACTGCCCAGGGCACCGTAAACCGGGAGCTCACAGACCATATCTGCACCGGCGGCCAGGGCCATACGGCATCGGGTGTATTTGTCTGTACAGGCCGGGGCACCACGCTGAACAAAGTCACCACTCATCATGACAAGAATCAGATCGGCGCCGGTTTGCCTGCGGATTTCTCTGAGCTGATAGGCGTGCCCGTTATGAAAAGGATTATATTCGGCAATAACTGCTGCAATAGTCATAAAAATCTCCAGTCTTTCTTTTTTATAAATGTAACTGTTCAGAGCTAACCTCCAAAATGCTACGCATTTCGTCGGTGTG
>OLRG01001395.1_pt1 | contig 19606 bp, 19 predicted proteins | sample 1672331 | NCBI WGS metagenome assembly OLRG01 (sample SAMEA3136672, study PRJEB25190) | human gut metagenome
ATGGCAGACTCGTCGGTGTGATCCGCCGTAAGTCCGTGATGGAACATGCCTTCGATGCGCTGTTCCCAAAGGATGATCGGTGATTAGGCGCCATCATCGCTGAATAGAATGAATGGAATATGAGGCTTCCCTTCTCGCGGGGGAAGCCTCATTGCTTTGTCCGCGGAGTCTTACGGCACCTGCGCAAGGGCAACGTCACGCCTTCATGATGCACTATTGAATAGTGTGTTCCTATCGTTGCATGGTGACGCTAACGCATGGCGTCACGATACTGAAGCCTGCCATCTAACGGCGGGTACGGCTCGTTGCTGGAGTCGTGCACGCATACGCGCGTCGGCGTGCGTATGCCGTGATGTGACCTTTGTAGTGGAATTGAAGAATTGAGAACACTCGTATGTCTTCTAGTCAAAAAACAACTGAACCAACTGTGCGCGAAACACCCGAGGTTTCCGACGATGACAATGTGAATGCGCGCGCAGCGGTCCATAGCGCGAACAAACCCGGTGCCGCCTATGCCGCAGCAGTGGCCAATGGGGAATCCGAGCGTGCGTGGATCCGCCGTGTAGTGCTTCTACTCATCGGCCAGGCGTTCTCGCTGCTGGGCTCCAATATTGTGCAATATGCCATCTGGTGGTGGATCGTGCTGCAGACGAACAGCGGCATGGGTATGCTGCTGGCCACGTTGTTTGGCGTGGTGCCGCAGGCGATCGTCTCGATTTTCGGCGGCTCCTGGGCCGACCGTCACAGTCGCAAGTTGCTGATTATGCTGCCGGATATGGTGATTGCTGTGGTCACCGTCGTGCTGTCGCTGAGCTTCGCGATGGGATGGGTGAGTCTGACCATGATTTTCGTGGTGCTGTTCATTCGTTCGGCGGGCGGCGGTGTGCAGACGCCCGCTGTGCAGTCGTTCATACCGGATGTTGTTCCCTCGGGCAAACTATTGCGCGTCAACTCAATATACGGCGTGATTAATTCGGCGAATATGATTGTGGCACCTGCGGTGGCTGCTGTGCTTATCAACACAGTGCCGCTGTGGTCGATTCTGTTAGTCGATGTGACCACGGCCATTATCGGCGTCGGCTTTGTGGCGTTGATCAAAGCGCCGAAGAAGAGCGCGGAACATGTTGCGAGGCGTATGGCTGAAGCGGAGAATAGCGGGCAACCCGCACTCGAACCGATGTCGGATGCCAATGCTGATCGTTCGCTGATTGCCGGCGTCCGTCGTGTGTTTGCTGACTTGAAAGATGGCTTCAGCTACACATGGCGCCGGGCGAACCTGCGCAACGTGGTGCTCGGTGACACCTTGGTGTGCTTCGTGGCCGTGGCGCCGATGAACCTTACGCTGTTGCTCATGACCCGCGAATATGAGGGCATCGATTTGAATCTCGGATTCATCAACCTGACCACCGCCTCCGATAAACTCGCCGCCAACGAGCTGGGATGGAGCATCGGTATGCTGCTCGGCGGCGCGCTGATGTCTACCATCGGTGCCAAGCTCATCCGCAACAACATGCGCGTGGTCGCCTTCGGCATCACTCTGGTGGGCGTCTCCGTCGTTGGTCTTGGCGTGGTCCACAAGCTGCTGGCGTATTTGCTGATTGATGTGGTGAACGGTTTGGCTTCGGCCATCTGCATGGGCCCGATGCGCACCATCATCCAGACCGAGGCCGATGAGAAGATGGTGGGCCGTGTATTCGGCCTTGACACCACCATGAGCACACTCAGCATGCCGCTGGGTATGTTGATCTTCGCGCCGTTGGCCGACGTGATCCCGATTTCGCTGGTGTTCATCATCGGCGGTGTGCTGACTCTGCCCATCGGCATCTATCTGTTCGGCCAGGCGCGCCACAACACCAGTGCACAGGTGACTCGGACACAAGCCTGACAGTCGCTGACAGCCACCTTGCAGGCGCAAAGTCAACTACCAGATTTGCGCATACAGATCGTAAGACGAATACTTCGGCAGATCGTAGACGGTGATCGAGAATGGTGCGGATCGGCCATTGCCCGGCCAATCCACGAATGCGATATCTCCATAGATGATTGCGTTCTGTGCGTTGCGCAGTACTAGGGAAATCTTGATTTGCTGCCCATCAGATGGCTTGAATCCGTCTGCCACGGCGTGGACCTCGCCATTGAACGTCGTGCCGCCGTCCCTGTTGTCTATTTTGGATGTTCCGCTGATGGGGAAGGTGGCGGTTCCTTGAGCCTCGGTGACGTTGTACGTATCAGGGCTAAGCACAACGAAATCTACGGTGGCCGGGGCCGTGCCCTCGCCTGCTTGGTCGGCGTCATATACAGTCTGATTCGGGAATGCCATATTCAGCGTTTGCGTCTGCGAGAACACGATGGAACCGTCTTTGGCCCGCCCCGTAATGGTAATCTGCGGATACTGCACCTGCTGGGTCGTACTGGTGTTGCGCAGGGCGAAAGCGTAGTGGACATACCCTTGCTGGTCCGCCGACCAGCCGGATTCCACTATTTTCAGAGGATTATCGGTGACGGTGTCTTGGCCGTTTCCATCAGCGCCGTCAGTGCCGCCTACTCCGCCCGTGCCATTGGCATTGTCGGTTCCTGACCCGTTCGAGGAGTGCCCGCCATCGGCCTTATCGGTTGATTGGCTGCTGGATTGTGTCGAGGAATCGGGCGATGTTGCCGACCCGATAATGCCAAGTTGGCCTGCCAACACAATGCCTCCCGCAATAGCGGCGACCACCAGCGCCGCTCCGACGATGGACCACAGCACGATGGCGCGTTTGCTCAAGTGCAGACGCCGAAATAGCCGAGACGCCGACGTGACGCCGTTCGTTGTGCTCGGTGATGGCGGATTTGCCGATGATGCGTTCGGCATGGGCGGATTGGACTGGGAGAACAGCGCCTGGCGAAACTCCTGGACGCTCTGTGGCCGTTTGCTGGGCTCGAATGCGCACGCATAGCCGATGGCGGCGCGCAGTCGTGCCGGTACTGCGGCATCATCGGCAAGTCGCTGCTCGTAGTCGCTGGCATCGGGATAGGCGCCGGTCAGCATGAATCCGAGCAGTCGACCAAGCGAGAACACGTCGGAACGCGCGTCGGTTTTGGCGAAGCCATATTGCTCGGGCGAGGCGAAACCATAAGTGCCAAGCGCCGTGGTGTCCCGCGAGCGATTGCTTGACGCTGACCATATGCGCGCAATGCCGAAATCGATGAGATGCGCGCCATCCCGAGCCAGGATGATATTGGCCGGCGTGATGTCGCGGTGGATAACGCCGTGCTGGTGAAGCTCCTGCACGGCTTCGCAAATTTGGTCGATAAGCTGCACGGCCACATTCGGCGCAAGCCGCCCGTTTTCCTCCACAATTTGCGCAAGCGTGCTGCCCGGCACGTAATCGTAGACGATGACGAACCGGTCGGGCAGCTCGTATGTCGCTTCCACGCGCGGCAGACGATTACTCTGGCAGGCGCTGAGCACCGCCCACACATTGCGTTGCGCTAGGGGAGAGGGAATCTTCTTGCGTACGAACGGGCCGTTGCCGTCAATGCTCACCAGTTCAGTGACGCCGGAAGGTCCGCGAGCAAGCGTGCGCTCAACATGGTACGCATCGTCGATGCTCATCGCATGCATCGCTTGCTTATCGTCCATGTCTCTCCTTGATGCCCTCTTACTTGCGTTTCACTGGTGAGTGTTGTTGGGCCGAATGTCGTCAATCGGCCGGCAGCAACGTCGCCTCTCCCATACGATACAACTCGTCGTCCGTGGCAATGCGGTCGAATCCATTGCGTATACACCAGATGATAATCGCGTCACGTCGCTGTTTGCACCACAGTTCGGAAACGCCTGCAAGACGAAGCAGCCGTTGGGTTTCGCGTAATGTGCACTTGAGACCAAAAGCCAGCATAATGGCGTGATCTCGGCCGGGGCGGCTTTTGCCGGAGAAAATGTCATAAACCACTGTGGCGTTGAGGCCGGATGCCCGCACCACGTCGGCTCGTTTCAGGCCATGGGCTTCCATACGGTCGAACAGATAGTCGGTCAGCGTGCGTGCGCTGACAAGTCCCTCATCGAGATACTGCTCAATGCTGGCGCTGGCGAGCAGCCGATCCAACAGTTCCTCGGTCAAATGTTCTTCGGGGATGTCTGCCATTGCCCATGCTCCTTGTCGCTGTGTTGCGGGTGCTGTGCTGCGCCATCGTACGCGGTTGCTCGATTCCCAGCGTACAGGACGTCGACTTTTCGGAAACACGCCGAAAAATTCAGTTGTCAGCTGATGCATGGCCCGCGCGTGTCGTCGACAATGGTCGATGCCATCCGTGTAGGTGCGGTGGCGGAAAGGATGTTCATGCGCGGTATCAAGCATCGACAATAAAGCTAACATGAATACAAAATGCTAATTTGCGTACATAATAACAACGCCATACACTGGTTTCGATGTATCGCAGAGCAACGCGAGCAATAAGAAGGGACGCAATGATGAGCGAACGATACCGGCTTGCCATGGCAGTCGGATTGACCGTAACGGTTGCCGGGATTGCCTCTTCTGTGCTGGTAATGCTGCTGCTTAAGGAAAGAAGGGCATCATGACAACGCCATTTGATCAACAACCTCAGCCGGTTCCACCGTCCGAAGGCACGAATGACGCACCGGAAGATCGCGCGAACAATGCGCCTACCGTGCCGAATGCTGTACCGGCTGGCCAACCGAACGTAGCGTCTGATGGTGCTACCACCACTCCGATGGCTCCGGCTACGGCATCGCAGCGGCCCGCCGGCGCGCCATTTGATCGTGTATATGCGGTCAGTCCGCAACAGCTGTTCCAAGTTATTCACGACCAGCTGACTACTGGCGCCACGTTTACCTTGGATAACGAAAACACCCAGACCGGAGCGTTTTCCTTCCACTCCTATGATGGGGTGAACTGCACGCTAACCGTAGTCCCGCAGGGTGCGGCAGGGGCCGCCATTCGTCTGGAGGCGACTGGAAACGAAAGCGCCAAGCGCGTTGATGAGTTCCTCGCCGCTCTGGACAAGCGTATTGGTGTGGCTCCTGCACCCGCCACACATGGTGCCGGTGCTGCCACTGGTTTTGCTGGTGCCGCTGCGCCTGCCGTGCTTGCTCCGAATGCACAAGGGGTGAAGAAGACTTCCAAGCTGGCTGTGTTCGCCATTATTTGGGGAGTGTTGTTCGTACTCGCCCAATTTGTGGATGTTTCTGGCCGATCCTGGGGCGGACTGCTGTTCGCCACGGTGATTCCGGCACTGCTCTCAGGCTTCGCCGTATACGTGACTCGCCCGAGTGGCAAGGTGCAAGGCCGAGTGCTGGCCTGGGTGGCAGTCGGTATCACCGTTGTGGGTCTGGTAATCGGTGGCGTGTTCGTAATTCGTGACGATGCGAAGGCCAAGGCTGATCGGGCGGAATTGGAAGCATCGCTCGCCACCAAGTGCGAAGCATATTCATGGCCGGAGTCGGATATCGCGGCGCTGCTGCCGCAGCCGAAATCCACAAAGGGTGAAATTAAAAGCGAGTCTTCGGACTATTTCTCCATCGAGGTGTGCGGTACCGACGCCAAGCAGTATGCCGACTACGTCAAGTCCGTGCAAGACAACGGTTTCACCGTGGACTATAGCAAGTCCGCTGACAGTTTCAATGCCAAGAACGCCGATGGATACAGTGTGAGCGTTTCTCGTGACACTGACGACGAGACCATCATGTCCATCACTATCCAGGTTCCGGAGAAGAAGGAAGATACGTCTACGGACGGCGACGCCGCGAAACAGGATGATAAGAGCACTGGTACGGGCACTGATTCCAGCGATGCCAACAAGCAGAGCGACCAGTCTTCGGATCAGAAGGCGCAGCAGAACACCAATGACAGTGCTGACTTCAAGGCCACGATGGACAGCTACGAGGCCTTTATCGATGAGTATGTTGCCTTCATGAACAAATATCAGAAATCCGATAACGTGGTCAGCATGGCTACCGACTATGCCAGCATGATGAAGCGTTACTCTGAGTTCTCCCAGAAGGTAGACGCCATTGACGAAAACTCCCTCAGCAGTGAGGATTCGGCCTACTACACCGAGGTCATGACTCGATGCATGCAGAAGCTCGCATCGGTGGGCCAGTGATCAGACTGGCGTATCGAGGTAACGGTTTTCCAAGAAAGGGACGATGACGATACATGGGTATACGCGGCAGACAGTACACGCCAATGGATGAGCCGGTCTTCAACAAGGCCATCCCCGGAACGGAGGCTCTGGCCGGGGCGCTGAAGGACACTTTTGGCGCATTCCGTAGTGGGCTTGGGATTACCGAACCCGTGGTTTCGGTGAATTGCGAAGGTTGTGGCGCTCCGCTTTCCGGTCATCGCAAAGAAGTCGTTCGATGCGAATACTGCGATCGCGAAACGCAGCTATAACCAACATGCCAGCATAACGGCCGGTCTTGCGATTGCATAGTCGCAAGATCGGCCATATGCATGAGATATCGAGGAAAAAACAGATGGCAGTTATTAAGGCGTTCGCCGGCGCGCTCGGCGGTACATTCGCGGACCTGTGGCGTGATATCATCACCGCTGGTCCGTTCACGGAACACACCGTCGTTGTGCCGGGCATTCCCCGCGGAAGCAACAACGATCGCGGTTCGAATGAATACGGTTCCGAGGGAATAATCACCAATGGTTCGCGTATCTATGTGCCAGAGAATACTGCGGCGTTCATTTTCTCTGAAACAGGTATCGAAAACGTCATCACCGAGTCGGGCGGTTATGAATATCGCAACGGGGAACAGAGCGTGCTCGCCGGAGACGGCATCGGATCGTTCTTCAACCAGGTCGCCGATCGATTCACCTTCGGAGGTCAGCCTGGCCGCACCAAATATGTGGCCTTCGTCAACCTGCGTGAGATTCGTGGCATCAAATTCGGCACTTCTGCGCCGCTGGTGTATAACGACCGGTTCTATGGCGTCGATTTGGAAATTCGCGCACGCGGAGCCATGTCGCTAAAGGTCACTGATCCAGTTCGATTCGTTCGTAACTTTGTGCCTGCCACTACCGTGTCGTATTCATTCGATGATGAAGGGCCACGTAGGCAGATTCTGTCCGAATTCGTACAGTCGTTTATTGTGGCCATCAATTCGTTGTCCAATGAATATCGTATTTCGCAATTGCCCGGCAAGGCGAATGACATCGCAGCATGCGTGCGTGGCGATCGAGCCAATGCCGGTACATGGAATGATCGTTTTGGCTTTGAAGTGTCCAGCGTGGGCATCGAAAGCATCGAGTTCACCGAGCAATCACGTCAGCTCGTGCAGCAGTTCGCCTCGAATAAGATGAATGTTGCCGCATACGAGGGCGTTTCCCAACAAGCTGGCAATATGGCTGCCCAGCAGCGCATTGCGCAAGGCATCCAAGACAACGGCTTTGGCGATGGTGGCATGTTGCTGGGCATGAATATGGCACAAGCCATTAATCCTATGACGGCCGCCCCGGTTCAAGCGCCGGCGCCTGCGCCGGCGCCGGAAGCCGCTGCTCCCGCCTCTCACACGGCATCCATGTCTGTGGAAGAACAAGTCGAGGCGATGAAGAAATTGAAGGAATTGGTTGATATCGGCATTCTCTCCCAAGAAGAATTTGATGCAAAAAAGCACGAAATTCTCGGCCTATAAACGGCGCATTCATGCAACTCGAAATAGTTGATAATGAAGGAAACGCTGGTGCGATATATCGGCGAAAACAATGGATGAATATATCATTGAATAAGCAGTAATTATCAGGATGGTTGGATTCACATTGACGTGGTTCCGACCATCCGCAGATCTGCGACTACAAGGGAGAGAATAATGTTGAACAACAGGGTTCGTTTCGGGAACATGAAGCGTGTCAATCGTGCGGTTTGGGCGTTGAGCGTGATTCTTATGATGGTTCTGGGTCTTGTGCTTGCTGGATGCTCGGGGTCTTCTGACGGTGCGGACGGCAAGGAGGAATCCACATATTCGAAAATTGTCGCCATCGCCAAGAAAGGGCGTTCGCTGGCCGATGTGAAAGACGAGCTCAAGGATGCCGGTTTTCCTCCTCTGATTATGAGGTGAAAAGCGACACGGACAAAATGGTGCTCAGAGCTTCGAACTGGGTTGTCCAATCCGTGGAAGATGGGGACAAGCCTGTTATCAATGTTCGTAAAGCCAGCGATATAGCGCAGGAGGAAGAAGCGAAGAAGGTAGCTGAGGAGAAGAAAGCAGCTGAAGAGGCAGCCGCCAAGAAGGCAGCTGAAGAAGAGGCTGCAAGAAAGGCCGCTGAAGAACAGGCTGCCGCGCAGGCCGAGGCCCAGCGGCAAGCTGAGGAGGCCGCTCGACAGGCACAACAGCAACAGCAAGCGCAGCAAAATGTGCATTATGCGAATTGCTCTGAAGTCCGTGCGGCTGGTGCTGCTCCGTTGTATCAAGGGCAGCCTGGATACAACGGCAAGTTGGACCGCGATCACGATGGCGTGGCCTGCGAGTAACGGATTCGATATTTCGGCGACTCAGCGCTTGTTCGGGCCGCCGTCCGGGAACATCAAGTAAGTGATGATGCCGGCGGCGGTTCCACTGGCCAGTGCTCCGGTGATGACGGCAAGAGCCTGCATCGCCGTGCTGAGCGTAGGCTTGCCCGTTGCGGCAGTCTTTGAAGCCTTCAATGTGGCGGCACTGGGCTTGCGTTTCTCGGTGGCGGCGTTGTCGGCAACGTTGCCACCGTCCGTATTGACTGGGGCATTGTCGGCAACGGCCTCGCCGTCCTGCTCTTGGGCGCGCCGTTCGCGAATGCGTTGCTCAATGGGATCGTCGACCAAAGTCTTGATGATGCGTGCCAGATCGCGGTCTTCACGACGCGCGATTTCGGCGCTGAACACCGTACGTAAAGCGAGATACTGCAGTTTGGTCATCGGGCTTTTGCCGGTCTCCAAGTTAGACACCGTCTGTCGCGCGACTCCCAGCTCGTCGGCCAGTTGCTGAGTCGTCCATCCGGCTACCTTGCGAATCGGACCCAGGTTCTCCTGAAACTTATCAATCCACCATTGTTCGATTTCAGACGCCGCCATTACGCACCTCCTTCCACGCTGTCACCAGTGTACGTTACCTGTACCGAAATCAATCCAAAAAACAGTGTTCATGTGAAATTCACTGCGTATTTGCGCTTTCGCCGGCTTACTGAGATTAGCCTTAAACAAGGAATAACAGAGTAGAAGCAGAAGGTATGCGCGTATTCGATTTCGACGGAACCATCTATGATGGCGAAAGCCTGTTCGACTTGTACCTGTATTCCGCCCGACACGACCCGAAAGTGTTCCGCTATATTGCCCCCGTGCTGCGGTACGCAGTCAAATACAAGCTTGGCCGGGCCACGCTTGAACAAATGGAATACGGCGTGGGTAAGATGACCGAAGGCTATCTCGCGGAACTGAGCCGATCCAAACGGGTGGCGAGCGTCGAACAGCTCGTGGACGACTTCTGGGATAGGAACTATTCACGTATCAAGCCCTGGTACCAGCCTGAATCGGACGATGTGATCCTCACCGCATCCTTCGGTCTGACGGTGGGGGAGGCCTGCCGCAGACTCGGCGTGAGGAATCTCGTGGCCAGCGAGGTGGATGTGGAGACGATGAAGGTCACGTACCTCAACTTCAGCACCAACAAGGCCAAACGGTTCCGCGAACTGTACGGCCCGGACGCCGTCATCGACGAGTTCTACACCGACTCCAAATTCGATCAGCCGATGATCGACATGGCCCGGCACGCGTTCATGGTCAAGGGGAACACCATCACGCAAGTCAAGTAGGAAACAACAGAAAACAACACAACGTAACCAATAACGAAAGGGGAACATATATGAGCATGCCGCTCGATCTATACGTAATCCGGCATGGCGAATCCGAAGCGAACGTCATCGTCCAGGCGGGCGAGCAGGGCGACAATTCCCTGTACACGCAGGACAACGTCACCGTACCCGACCGCTCCTGGAGACTCACCGCCACCGGACGCAAGCAGGCCGACTGCATCGGTCGCTGGCTGGTCAGCCAGCAGCAGCTGTTCGACCGCTACATGGTCTCGCCATACGTGCGCACCCGCGAAACCGCAGCCACCATGGCCCTGCCCAAGGCCAAATGGGAGGAGAACCGTGTGCTGCGTGAACGTTCTTGGGGCGAGATCAACACCATCACCAAGGACGAATTCAAAAACAACTACGCGCGCAACTGGAACTTCAAGAACACCGATCCGCTGTACTGGCGTCCGCCGGCAGGCGAGTCGATTGCCGATGTGGCCGAGGACCGTGTGCACAACATCCTGACCTCGCTGAGCCGCAAATCCGATTCGGAATCTGTGGTCATGGTCACCCACGGCGACTTCATGCTCGCCCTGATGCTCACCATCGAGGATCTGGCCGACGAGGAATTCCTGCATCGCGCCGATTCGGACGACTGGAAGATCACCAACTGCACCTGCCTGCACTACACACGTCGCGACCCGGAAACCGGCCGCACTTCCAAGCGTGTGCGCTGGGAGCAGACCGCCCGGCCCGTGCTCGACGAGACGACCGGCCGCTGGGAGGTCAAGGTGGAGCCGTGGCGCGAATTCAAGCGCCCGTATCTCTCCAATGGCGATTTGGTGGATGTGGTGCAGGCCGTCGACCCACACCTGCTGGAGTATTACGGCAAATAGCCTTTCCCGGAAGAGAGACTTCACAAAATCTTCGTGAGCTAGAATGGTGCGTGGTGCGGCTGGTTGTGAATGCCGTGCCCCAAGCGAGAGCGAGGAGAGTAGTAATGTCCAATATCTTCCAATGGCAATTGCATGGCGACGGCAAGACGCTGGCGCCCGGCGAGGTAGTCGAGCCCGATGAACGTCTGACTTGGGTGCGCACCGCCGGTATCGGCGCACAGCACGTCATCGCCATGTTCGGTGCCACCTTCCTGGTGCCGATTCTGACGGGCTTCGACCCGTCCACCACCCTGTTCTTCACGGCTATGTCCACCGCACTGTTCCTGCTGATCAACAGGAACGTGCTGCCGAGCTATTTGGGCTCGTCCTTCGGCTTCATTGCACCGATCACCGCGGTCACCACCGCCAACAAGGGCATTGCGGTCGCCAGCTTCGGCATCATGGTCACCGGTATTCTGCTGGCCCTGGTTGGCGTGCTCGTGCATTACGCCGGCTCCAAATGGATCGACATCATCATGCCGCCCGTGGTCAACGGCGCGATTGTGGCCATCATCGGCTTCAATCTGGCACCTTCCGTGTGGACCAACTTCCAAGCCGCGCCCGACACCGCACTGGTTACCCTGTTGGCCGTGCTGCTCGTGGCTGTGCTGTTCAAGGGTCTGCTGGGCCGCCTCAATATTTTGATCGGCGTGATCATCGGCTATGTATATGCCTGCATCCGTGGCCAGGTCGACTTCTCCGCCATCGGCGACGCCGCATGGATCGGCTTCCCGAAGTTCCACCTGCCGCAGGCCGATTTCTCCATTCTTCCCATGTTCATCCCTGTTGTGCTCGTGCTTGTGGCTGAGAACGTCGGCCATGTCAAGTCCGTGGCCCAAATGACCGGCCGCGACTACGACAACCAGATCGGCACCGCCCTCATGGCCGACGGCCTGGGCACCACGCTCGCCGGCTTCGGCGGCGGCTCCGGCACCACCACCTACGGCGAGAACATCGGCGTGATGGCCGCCACCAAGGTGTACTCCACCGCCGCCTACTGGTGCGCCGCCGCCTTCGCCCTGATCCTGAGCCTGTGCCCGAAGTTCGGTGCCGTGATCAACACGATCCCCGCCGGCGTGCTCGGCGGCGTGACCACGCTGCTGTACGGCATGATCGGCATGATCGGTATCCGCATCTGGGTGGAGAACAAGGTCAACTTCGACAAGCCGCTGAATATCATGGTGGCAGCCATCACCATGATCATTGCCATCGGCCAATTCGCGTTCACTGTTGGTGGCATTTCCTTCAACGGCATTGCCATTGGCACGATCGTGATTCTTGTGGCCTACCACGGCCTGAAGGCCATTGGCAAGGCAACCGGCACTATTGCCAAAGACGATCCGGATATTTTGTAGTGTGTTTTAGGGCTACTGGGCTGTATCTTGGCTCAGCCCTTTTGCACAATGGCCCCTACCTTCACGGGTGGGGGCCATTTGCGTGTTCCATGGAGCGGTGCTCGCCTTACGTGGTGGTAAAACCCATGGGGCGGCAAATATCCCATGGGGTGGTAAAACCCTCATGGGGCGGTAGGTGAAAATGGCTTTATTCTGCGGTTTCACAATTTCTTCAAACCGCCCCATGGGCGAGTTGCCGCCCCATGGGCGAGTTACCGCCCCATGGGGTCATAAGTAAAGAGTGGGATGACAGTGTGGCGAGCACCAAGCAAAGTAGGGGGCTTACGCTAAGCTCGGAAAGCTTGCGTAATTTGCGTAACCTTTGACATGAAAGGCCACTGTGCCCCGTAATAATTTCGATGATCGTGACGATTCCGCTGATTTCCAGATGAACGACAGCGCGGAATCCCGCCCCCTTACCTTTGGCGAACTTGGCGTACCCGGACCGCTGGTGCGCGTGCTTGCGGCAGATGACAAGAAGACCGCATTCCCCATTCAGGCCGACACCCTGCCCGATTCACTGGCCGGCCGCGACATTCTCGGCCGAGGGCGCACCGGCTCCGGCAAAACCCTCGCATTCTCCATTCCGCTGATCACCCGCCTCGGTTCCTACGATTCGTTCGGCGAAATCGCGATGGAGGAGTTCCGCAAGGAAATCAAGCGCCGCAAGAAGGCCAGCCTGGAAGAGCGCCGCGCCGACGACTTCCTGCCGCACCCGCGCGGCCTGGTGCTGGCCCCCACCCGCGAGCTCGCGAACCAGATCAACGACGTGCTGATGCCGCTGGCCCACACGTTTGGCATGAACACCACCACGGTGTACGGCGGCGTCAAGTACATCCACCAGATCCGTGATCTGAAGGCCGGCGCCGATATCGTGGTCGCCTGCCCGGGCCGCCTTGAGGACCTGCTGCGCCAGCAGGCGCTCACGCTCTCGTCCGTCGAAGTCGTGGTCATCGATGAGGCCGACGAAATGGCCGATATGGGCTTCCTGCCGCCGGTCAAGCGACTGCTTGAGCAGATTTCGCCCGACGCCCAGCACATGCTGTTCTCCGCCACGCTCGATCACGGCGTGGATGAAGTGGTGAACACCTTCCTGCACGATCCCAAGGTGCACGAGGTCGATTCGGCCACCACCGAACCCGACCTGATGACCCACCACGTGTTCGAAACCACGCGCGGCGACAAGCACGAACTCGTGCGCATGCTCGCCTCGGGCGAAGGCCGCCGCATCCTGTTCACCCGCACCAAGTTCCAGGCCAAGAAGCTCGCCAAGAACCTGACGCAGAACGGCATTCCGGCCGCCGAGCTGCACGGCAACCTGAACCAGAACCAGCGCGATCGCAACCTCGCTGCGTTCGATTCCGGCGATGTGCGTGTCATGGTGGCCACCGACGTGGCCGCCCGTGGCATAGACGTCGGCGGCGTGGAGCTCGTGGTGCAGGTCGAGCCGCCGGCCGACCCGAAGTCCTTTGTGCACCGCTCCGGTCGTACCGCCCGCGCCGGCAAGGCGGGCGACGTGGTCACCCTCGTGCTGCCCGAGCAGCGCCGCGAGACGCGCCGCTTGCTGAACCAGGCCGGCATCAAGACCAAGATGATCGAAGTGACCCACGATTCGCCCGAAGTGCTTGAGCTTGTGGGCGACCGCGCCGAGCGCGTGGATGGTTGGAGCCTCGACAAGTCGCAGTCCGTGGGCAACCCGCGCAAGGGCAAGAACAGGGGCGCCAAGAACGCGGCGGGCGACGAGTCCGGCCGCGGCGGCAAGCGCAAGCACAATCGCAATCGCAACCGTGACGAGCAGAACGTTGCCGAGACCGAGTTCCAGCACGAGAACGCAGGCGGCGAGTTTGTTGCCGAAGGCGAGCCGCAGCGCAAGCACGGCGACAAGGCCAACAAGAAGGCCGTGAAGAAGAACCGCAACCGTGCGGAACGCCGCGCAGGCATGAGCAACCCCGAGGCCGAGCGCCGCGACTATCTGTTCGAGCATGGCGATGACCGCCGCGAGGAGCGCCGCAAGGGCGACCGTCGCGACGGATACGGCAAGAACCGGTACGACGAGCGTCAGGACAATGGCCGCGGCCAGTACGGCAAGAACCGTCGCAATGATCGGTACGGCAAGGGCGACAAGTTCGATAAGCGCGACAGGGCCGGATACGGTCGCAACGATGATTTCGGCGGCCGCAGGCAGTCCATGCGCAACACCCGTCAGGGCGAAGGCGGCAAGCGCATCCATCGCAAGAACGAGAACCGCATCGTACGCGACGAGCGTTCAGAAGGTGCCAAGCGTCACGAACGCCGCATGATCGCCAAATACGGCAACACGGAAGGCCCGAACCGCCGTCATTCCAAGAAGAATCGCCACAATGCGCCATTCCGTATGAAGTCTGGACGCCGTTAGTCCGACAGCGCGTATGAATCAGGCCCGACGACCTTTGATGGTCGTCGGGCCTGATTGTGTTATAGGCCGGTGTTTGCGATGCGGATGCCTGTTCGCCTGCCTAGCGGCCATGACGATTGCACTTATCGCCGCAGTCGTTGTGATCGTGGCCATGCCGAAACGGCGGTAATGGCCTGTACGCACCCTAGAATAACGGATATGACGCAATCGCAGCCCCGATCCAAACGCACGCCCACCCTTGAAATCCACGGGAGAATCCTTGACGCGGCAAGGCGGATCGTGGAACGGGACGGTGTGGACGGTCTGACCATCCGTGCGCTGTCCGCACAGGCCGATGTGTCGCCCACCAGCATCTACCAGCACATCGGCGGCAAGCAGGCGGTGTGCGATGCGCTCATCGACACATACTTCACCGATCTGCGCGAACAGCTCATCGCCATTGACGAATCCGACCCCGTGCTGCGCCTGCGCAGGGCGGGCATAATCTACCGTGAACACGCGCTGGACGCCCCCGGCATTTACGCGCTGGTCTGGATGGGGCAGGCGTCGGACTCGGCCCAGCACTGCCTGGACGCCATCACGCAGATCATTCGATACGGCCAGGCAGCATCTGTATTCCGCGGCGATGACCCCCATCTAATCGCATCCTCCATCTGGGTGTCCATACACGGGTTCATCCAATTCGAACTGCGTTCCGCACAACCCCGCACACGCGGCCGCGAACGGGTCGACCGGTCGTACGGTTACCTGCTCGACCTGCTGATCCGAGGCATTCAGAGGTGAATGAGTTAGCTCCCTCTGATGAGGGAGCTCACCATTGATACGCTGTACTGCCATCGGCGTTGCGGATGGTGAAAGTGGGGGATTGCTCGATGTTGAGGTCCACGGTCAGGGAATGCTGGGCGTCGGCGCTCGTCGAACGATAGACGAAGTGCTTGTTTTCCAGCTTCACGGCCTCGGTACGCGCATCCAGCAGCCATGGGTTGCGACGGCGCAGCGCGATCAGCGCCTGATGCAGCCGGTATGTCGGCTCTCCCAGCGTGGACAGTTCGGCAGGGGAGCCGGGGAACTTCGGACGTACGTCGTCATCGCCGCCGAAACGCTCCTGCTTGACGCCCACATAGCCCTGTTCGTCGCCGTAATAGATGCTTGGCACGCCGCCGACCGTCATGAGCACCGCCAATGCCAACGCCGCCTTGGCCGGGCCAATCTGCGATGCGATACGCGTCACGTCATGGTTGCCGATGAACGTCTGCGGCACGAAGGAATCCAGGAACGCGTTGTGCCGCTTCAAGTTCCAATCCAGCTCGAAGAAGTTCTCCGTCTCCAGCGCATGCTGGATCGACTTCCATAGCTCGTATTGCGTGATCGAATCCATCGTGGATTCCTCGATGATGCGCGGGTAATCGCCATGGATCACCTCGCCGAAAATCCACGAATACGGGTGTGCGGCTTTGACCTGCGGCAACACGCGCGCCCAGAACGGGCTCGGCACGGCATACGCGGCGTCGAGGCGCCAGCCGGCGGCTCCGCGATCCAGCCAATGGCTCATCACATGGACCACATAGTCAACGGTCTCGTCAGCCGAATGGTCCAGCGCCACCAGATCCCCGTGCCCCTCGAACACATCCAAAGCGGGTTCGCCATTATCACCGACATGCGCGCGGACCAGACCATGCCACGGGTTGTCGGCCGGATTCAAGCGTCCGGCGGTCTCGTCAAGCGCCGCCTGAACGGCCGGATGATTGCGGCTCACGTGATTGAACACGCCATCCAGCATCACCTGCAATCCCATGTCCCGGCAGGCCGCGACAAGCTGATCGAACGCGGCATCCCCGCCCAATCGCACATCGATATGCATATGGTCGAGCGTGTCGTATCCATGCGTCGCCGACTCGAACACCGGACCCAGCAGCAGGCCGGACGCGCCTAGATCGCGCACGTACTCCAGCCAGGGAATTATCGCGTCAAGGCCGCGGCCATGGAACTGGCGCGGGCCGGCGGGCCTGATATCGGCACCGCAGAAGCCCAGCGGATACACGTGCCAGAACACCCCGTACTTCACCCAATCGGGCATTGTGCGGCTCGAATCCATGCTTACAACCACTGTGCACCTCCTGATTGACACCGTGTCCATTTTCGCACATCGCGGTGCGAATCCCGGGTAATCGGCATGAAACGCAGTCCGTGAACATGTGGCCAAGCTCACATATTGGGACATTTTCCTGAGGCGCGACATGCCGTGGCTACGCTTCCAACCAGTGCCATAAGCAGACGAGAGATACCCCAAAAGGGTCGCAATGAAGAGAACCTTTCCCGCAAAGGTTATTGAAGAGGAACAGAGGGTTATTATGACCACCGCCGCAGCCCAGGCCCCGGCACCTGGCAAGTTGGAATTCAAGGACGATTACACGCCGGACGAAGCCGAACGTGTGATTCGCAATTCGAAGGGACTGCCCGTAGGCGTGCGTCCCAAAATGGTATGGACATGGAAGAAGGCCCTGCTGTGGGCCGCCATCGCCATCGTATGTGCCTGCGGATGGGCGATTCTGGCCGTCTCGCGCGGTGAGCAGATCTCCGCCATCTGGTTCCTGGTCGTGGCGCTGAGCTCCTACGCCATCGCCTACCGCTTCTATGCCTATTACATCCAGATCAAGATCATGCGCACCGACGACGCGAACGCCACCCCGGCCGAGCGCGTGCATGACGGCGCGAACTTCGAACGCACCGACCGCCGCGTGCTCTTCGGCCAGCACTTTGCCGGCATCTCCGGCGCCGGACCGCTCGTCGGCCCGATCCTGGCCGCGCAGATGGGCTACCTGCCCTCCACTCTGTGGATCATCCTCGGCGTGATTTTCGCCGGCGCCGTGCAGGACATGCTGGTGCTGTGGATCTCCGCCAAGCGCCGCGGTCGCTCTCTGGGCCAGATGGCCACTGATGAAATGGGTAAGTTCGGCGGTATGATCCTATCCATCTTCCTCGTGGTGATGACGGCCATCGCCATGGCATTCCTGGCGCTCGTGGCCATCAAGGCCATGGCCGCCTCGCCGTGGGCCGTGTTCTCCATCGGTATGACCATCCCGATCGCCCTGATCATGGGCTGCTACCAGCGTTTCCTGCGCCCCGGCCGTGTCATTGAGACCACGCTGCTCGGTTTCGTGCTGCTCGTGCTCGACATCGTCGCCGGCGGATGGATCGCCTCTATCCCGGCCGTGGCCGCCGTGTTCACACTGGACGCCAAGCAGCTCGTCATCGCCCTGGTGATCTACTCGTTCGCCGCCGCCGCGCTGCCGCACTGGCTGCTCGTCACCCCGCGCGACTACCTGTCCACGCTGATGAAGATCGGCACGCTCGTGCTGCTCGTCATCGGCATCATCATCGCCAACCCGTCCGTCAAGGTGCCGGGTCTGACCGAACTGGCCTCCACCTCCACCGGCCCGACCTTCTCCGGCAACCTATTCCCGTTCCTGTTCATCACCATCGCCTGCGGCGCCCTCTCTGGCTTCCACGGCGCGGTGAGCTCCGGCCTGACCCCGAAGGCCGTGGAGAAGGAGAACCAGATTCGCATGATCGGCTACGGTTCGATGCTCGTCGAATCGTTCACCGCCGTCATCGCGCTGATCGCCGCGATCACCATCTCGCAGGGCGTGTACTTCTCCACCAACATGTCCGCCGCACAGATCACCGCCGCATCCGGCGTGAGCATCTCCGCCACCTCCACGCCGGGCGAACAGGCCGATGCCGCCGTCAAGGCCGTGGAGTCGATGAAGGTCTCCGACATCGAAGGCAACCAGATGCAGGTCACCTGGGATTCCGTGGACGAGAACGGCGCGGCCAAGACCTACGAAGGCGCCGCGGCGCTTGAGCAGGCCGCCGCCGACATCGGCGAGACCTCCATCGTCTCCCGCACCGGTGGCGCCACCACGTTCGCCATGGGCATGGCCAACTTCCTCAAGTCCTACCTGGGCGGCCACGACTCGATGGCCTTCTGGTACCACTTCGCCATCATGTTCGAAGCCCTGTTCATCCTGACCACCGTGGACAACGGCACCCGCGTGGCCCGCTACCAGATCGGCGAAATGCTCGGCAACGTGCGCAAGCTCAAGAAGTTCGCCGACCCGACCTGGAAGCCCGGCAACATCATCACCACGCTGATCGCCACCGCGCTGTGGGGCGGACTGCTGTGGATGGGCGTGTCCGACGCGAACGGCGGCATCAACGCGATGGTGCCTATCTTCGGCATCTCCAACCAGCTGCTCGCCGCCGCCTGCTTCGTGCTGATCACCGTGTGTGTGGCCAAGATGGGCTACTGGAAGCACCTGTGGATACCGGTGGTACCGCTCGTGTGGGACATCGCCGTGACCTTCACCGCCGACTTCCAGAAGATCTTCGGGCCGCTGAGCTACTTCACCACCGCCTCCAAGTATCAGGCGCAGATCGACTCCGGCGAGCTGACCGGCGAGGCGCTGACCAACGCCAAGGCCGCGCTGTCCAACGCGTATCTGGACGGCGTGCTCTCCGTGTTCTTCCTGGTCATGATGGGCGTCTTCGTGGTAGTCGGCATCGTGGTCGTGGCGCGCACGTTCGCCGCTGGCAAGTACGGTGCCGAAACGACGTCCGAGGAGCCGTTCGTGGAATCCCAGTGGTTCGCGCCCTCCAGCCTGGTCGCCACCGCGCTTGAGAAGAAGGTGCAGCGCGAATACAGCGCCAAGCTGCATGAGCTTGTGCGGAACGGGCAGGTTGCAGCGTAGTGCGTCATTGGCTCCCCTTTTTTCAAGGGGAGCCAATAATCAGCGAAAGGAGACAAAATGCTCGGCAAACTCGTTGCCGTATGGCACGGCATCGTCTGGTATCTGCGTGAGATCAGCGGCGAGGCCCGCTACGACCATTATCTTGAGCATTTCGCGGCCGAGCATCCCGGCGAAACACCGATGAGCGAGGTCGAATTCATTCGCGCCCGCGAGGAATACGACCGTCTCCACCCCAATACCAGTTGTTGCTGCTGACAGGCCGCAATAGCATAACAACACCATAAAACCCGCGCGCCATGGCCCGATGTCTATTTAGAAGTGCAACACCCTTGTTGGTCCTGTAATTCTAACAGTT
>OLRG01001396.1_pt1 | contig 19595 bp, 16 predicted proteins | sample 1672331 | NCBI WGS metagenome assembly OLRG01 (sample SAMEA3136672, study PRJEB25190) | human gut metagenome
TTATGAGCGGTGCCCAGCCGATGCATATGTTCCATCTGCCCATGCTGCGTGTGGGCCGCTACATGGCAAGCCCGGAGTTCTTGTTTGTCAAGCGTGCCATGGATATTGTGATCTCGCTGGTGGCACTGGTTATCCTGAGTCCGGTGTTTCTGATTACGGCTATTGCAGTCAAATCCGATGGTGGTCCTGCTTTTTACAAGCAGGTTCGCCTGACCAAAGACGGCAAGCAGTTTGAAATTCTGAAATTCCGTTCGATGCGTGTGGATGCCGAAAAAGATGGTGTTGCGCGTCTTTCCACTGGTGACAAAGACGACCGTATCACGGAGGTCGGCCATATTATTCGTGCCTGCCGTTTGGATGAACTCCCCCAGCTTCTGAATATTCTAAAGGGTGACTTGTCCATCGTCGGTCCCCGTCCGGAGCGGCCTGAGATTGCTGCCCAGTACTGTGAAGAGATGCCCGAGTTTGCACTGCGGCTTCAGGCCAAGGCTGGCTTGACCGGTTATGCGCAGGTGTACGGCAAGTACAATACGACTCCTTACGATAAACTGCAGATGGATCTGATGTACATCGCCCATCCCAGCTTGATTGAGGATCTAAAAATTATGCTGGCAACCGTCAAGATCTTGTTTATGCCGGAAAGCACGGAAGGTGTGGCAGAGGGTCAGACTACGGCGATGGGGGATACAAACAAATGAAAAAAATTTTAATTGTAGCCCATTATAGCCGGTTTCTGGTGCAGTTTGAGTTGAACGATGTGAAGTTGCTGCAGGGCATGGGATATGAGGTCCATTATGCAACGAATTTTGAGCATGAAGATATGTATGCGGATGCAGTTCAGGTAATCCGTGAACATGGTGTCATTCTGCACCAGGTGGATTTTGTCCGTTCTCCTTACAACATTTTAGCAAATGTCAAGGCATACAAACAACTAAAGCATCTGATGCAGACAGAGATGTTTGCCGGAGTTCACTGTCATACTCCGATGGCAGGTGCACTGGCTCGTCTGGCTGCCAATGCGACACACACGGCACCAGTGCTCTATACCGCCCATGGCTTCCATTTTTATAAGGGATGCCCTCTGAAAAACCGGCTGATCTACCAGACCGCCGAGACTTTTTTGGCCCGCTATACCGATGCCCAGATCACCATCAATCAGGAGGATTACGCTGCCGCACAGAAATTTCCCCTGCGTGGCAAGGCGTACTATGTACCCGGAATCGGCGTGGATGTGAAGAAGATCTCTTCCGTGCAGGTGGATCGAGCCACAAAGCGGGAAGAACTGGGCATCCCGGAAGATGCGTTTGTGTTTGTGTCCGTTGGGGAGCTGAATGAAAACAAAAATCATAGAACTGTGATTCGAGCTTTTGCAAAGACGGATATGACGAACAGTTACTATCTCATTTGCGGAGAGGGAGAGCTGAAGCAGGAACATTTGAAACTGGCAGAAGAGCTTGGAGTATCGGACAGAGTCCGTTTTCTTGGCTTTCGAACGGATGTCAGCGAAATCCTGCGAGCCTGCGACTGTTTTGTTTTTCCATCCTTCCGGGAAGGGCTGTCTGTCTCCCTGATGGAAGCCATGGCGGCGGGCCTGCCCTGCATTGCAAGCCGCATCCGTGGAAATGTAGACCTACTGCCAGACAGCCGGTATCTGTTTGAGTCATCGGATGAGGCCGCATTATGTCAGCTGATGTGCGATATTGTGGATGGTGTTCAGGTCAGGCAGGAGTGTACCCGGAACAAAAAGACACTGGAACAGTATGATGTACGGAACGTCAGTGAGCAGATGAAGAATATCTATACGGAACTGCTGGGAGACTGAAAGAAAAATGAGGGTTCTTCACTTATTGAAAAGCACAAAATATTCTGGTGCCGAGAATGTAGTGCTTACGATTATGTCGCTCTTCCCGGAAGCAGAGATGATCTATGCCTCCCCGGATGGTCCGATCCGTGAAGTTGTGGAAGCCAGAGGTCAGAAGTTTTATCCGCTGGAAAACACCTCTGTCGGTGCCGTCCGGAGGGCAATCCGGGACTTGAAGCCTAACCTGATCCATGCACATGATTTCAGTATGGCGACCTGTGCCGCATGGGCGGCCGGAAAAACTCCGGTGGTGGCACATTTTCATAACAACCCGCTCTGGCTGAAGAAGGTCTGTCCGCAGTCTGTTGCGCTGGCACTGTCACTGCCCCGTATCCGAAATGTAATCAGCGTATCGAATTCCATTGAAGCGGAATATATCTTCCGGGGGCTTCTAAAACAAAAAAATACCGTGGTCGGCAATGTGGTAAACTGTGCCGATGTCCGGCAGAAAGCCCAGAAAACGTGCAATTGTGCACAGGTCGATCTGGTTTTTCTCGGGCGAATGACCAATCCGAAGTGCCCCCTCCTGTTTTGCCAGATTGTGCAGAGGCTCCGGGAGAAGCGGCCACAGATTACCGCACGCATGATCGGTGACGGAGAGCTGATGTCTCAGGTAAAGGATTATATCCGACAAAGCGGACTGGAAAGCAATGTTGAACTGGCAGGTTTCCAGAGCAACCCTTACCCCTATCTGAATGCCGGCAAAGTCATGGTCATGCCCTCTGCATGGGAAGGCTTTGGTCTGGCTGCCGTGGAAGGCATGTGCCTTGGCAAGCCTGTTGTGTGCAGCGGTGTCGGCGGGCTGGCAGATATTGTGGACGAAACCTGTGGAGCGGTTTGCAAAACGATCGACGAGTACTGCAGCGCTATCCTGAAACTGCTGCAGGATGAAAATGCTTATTGCCGCTGTTCCGCAAATGCGGTTGGAAAGAGCATGCAATATACGGATATGCAGCGCTATACCGTAGCCATAAAGTCCATTTATGAATCAACTCTGGAGGGAAGCAGAAATGCCTGATTATCTGATGGTAACGGTGCTGACCCCGACCTATAATCGCGTCAATACATTGCCCAAACTTGTCGACAGCCTTTGCAGACAGACCAGAACAGATTTCCAGTGGCTTGTTATCGATGATGGCAGCACAGATGATACCGAAGCGTATATAGAAGCGTTAAAGCAGCAAGATCTTCCGTTTGAGTGGGAATACCACAAAAAGGAAAACGGCGGAAAGCATACCGCTCTGAATGCAGCCCACCCCTATATCAGGGGTGACGTTGTTCTCATTCTGGACAGCGACGATTACCTGACACCGGATGCAGTTGAAACAGTCGAGCGGGAATGGTCCTGTTATCGGAATCGACCCGATCTTTGTGGCATGAGCTATTTCAAAGGCAAGGAAGATGGCACACATTTAAGTGTTGCAAACCCAGCAGATTTTTATGTAGCTGACCATCTTCATTACCGGGTAAATCAGGGCATCAGGGGCGATCATTGCGAAATCGTGCGGGCTGACCTGTTCAAGAAATATCCCTTCCCTGTTTACCCGAACGAGCGCTTTATAGCGGAAAGCTGGCTTTGGAATACGATGGCTCTGAACTACAAGACGGTGTACCGCAATAAAACCATTTATATCTGCGAGTATCTGGAAGGCGGTCTGACAAAAAGCGGCCGTGCACTGCGAATGAAAAGCCCCCTTGGAATGATGGATGACTGCCGCAGCTACCTGAACGATGAAGTCTGCCTGAAAGTCCGGGTTAAAGAGATGCTGCTCTATTGGGTGTACGCAAGGTGCGCCGGCTATTCGTTTGCAAAAGCACTATCAACAAGCGGCAGACCCGTCGGGATGACTCTGACAGCGATCCCCGGTTGGATGTTGTACTTTTATTGGAGAAAAAATATCTGAAATCATGAGGGTGTACGGTGGTTTATTTTCTGGTCATTGATACGGTACTGTTTCTTTCCGCATGGTGCAAGCCGAAACAGTCAAAAATCCTGTTTGGGATAGCATTTTTCATGCTGTGGTTTGTGATGGCATTCCGCAATGTAAATCTTGGCGGCAGTGATGCCTATGTATACCAAGAGTGGTTTTATACTGCTGTTCCAAAATTATCACAGTTTGAGTTCAATCCGTTTGTGTTTCAACGAGATATTCAGACTGAGTGGGGTTTCGGCTGGCTTTTCACATTGTTTGCTTCCTTCATCAAAACCTTTGCAGTTGATTACATCGTATTTCAGGTCTTTTATGTGACACTGAGCTTTCTCCTTTTGGCTATGATTCTCCATGATATGGAACTCACTGTGCAGGAAAAATCGCTGTTCATGTTTTCCTACCTGTCGCAGCAGATGGTGTGGTTTTTCTGTGTCCTGCTTCGGCAAAATCTTGCAGACCTGCTGGTCTGGTATGTTTTGGAACATCCATTCAAACGCCACCCATGGTTGAAAAAAATTCTGCTCCTCTATCTTGCCACCTTACTGCATACTTCTGCCTATATTGCAATCGCTGTCGTTCTTGCATTGGAAATCATAAAAAGGTTCCCAATCAAAAAAGTTGTCTCCGGGGCGCTGCTTCTGGGAACAATTTTATTCTTTGCCGGAACAAAAATCATCTCATTTATGCTCGCTTTTATGGCTGCACTTGATCCGCGGTACGGCATGTATCTTAACGCTTCCGGTGAACGTTCCAACATCGTCAATTTTGCATTGAGAGGGTTTTTTCTGGTTCTGCTGTATCTGGAATACCGGAAGAACGCTTCTCCGGAGGGAAGAAAATATCTTTATATCAGTGCTTTCTGCTTTTTAATTGGTTCTATTCCGCAGGCACTGGCAGTACGGATGACGGAATATTTTGTGATTGCAAATCACTATTCTATTGCCAAGTTCCCAGAACTTTTTGAATCAAAAAGTCGGAAGCTTGCTGCGATATTATGTTTTGCTTTCTTCTTCATGGTTTTTGTGCGATTTGCAAATGTAAATGCAACATTCCTGAAAATATACCAATTTAACTGGAATTAACTGCTGGAGGAAAATATGGTCTCAGTCATCATTCCATGCTACAATAGCGAAAAAACAATTGGCTTCTGCCTTGAGAGTATTTTAAATCAAACATATTCTGATATTGAGGTTATTACTGTAGATGATGGTTCCACAGACAAAACCAGTGAAATCATTCGAACTTATTCAGATAGAGACAGTCGTATTCTTTTAATTAGAAAAGAAAATGGTGGTGTATCATCTGCAAGAAATCTTGGAATACATGTGGCTCATGGGGATTGGCTTCTTTTTGTTGATTCAGACGATACTATTTTAAATACGCACATTGAAACATTAATAAAAAATGCAGTTTCACCTAGTAGTATTGTTATTTCCGGGTTCAAAGAAGTGCGAGACGGTAAAATTCTCGATGGAATAAAAATGCCTACAGAAATTTATGAGCCAAAAGATGGCCTTGCCATTGGAATTGGCATGATTCCATACCCGATGAATTATAGGATCGCATTTGCAGGTCCTTGGGCGAAACTTATCCCTAAAAAAATTGTAGTTGAAAACAATATTTTCTTTCCAGAAGATCTTTCTTTGGGTGAGGATAATCTTTTTATTTATGAATGTTACAGCCACTGCGATAAGATCGTTATTGTACATGAGCACTTATATTTATATCATATAATATCTAATTCAGGCTCACTATCTTCTAAAGGTACAGTGGGGATGGAAATGACCATTGAAAGCCAACGAAGGCTTTATGCAAAAAAAGTATCGCTTTTACTGGAAAAAGGTATTTTAGATGACTATCCTCAAATATATCATGGAACATATATAGCTCTTTGGTGGTCTATCCGAAATACTGCATATGGAGAAAGAGTAAAATATTCCGATATCAAGCAGGCCTTTACAAAACTCATATCGGATAAAAATATTCAAACCGGTGCACTTTTTTGCAATCCAGAAGATATCAAAGAACGTATTATCTGTTACTTGATTCGACACAAGAATATAACCTTTTTATGTTCAACCGTATACATATTGAATTTTTTCTTAGGCAAAAAGAGTTGATTTCTTTTCTTTAGAAAAAAATATTTCAGAAAGATTCTTTGAAATCATGAACGAACGAAAAAAAGGCGCAATATTATCCTATATACAAGTGTTCCTGAGCGTAGTTGTCAGTATGATCTACGTCCCAGTTCTCCTGTACTTTCTCGGACAAAGTGAATACGGACTGTATCAGATTGTCGGCTCATTCTTTTCGTATGTCACTGTTTTCGAGTCATGTGTATCAGCCGGTATTCTAAGAAATTACTGCAATGCACTGGGGCACAGCGACCATGAAGAAGCCTCTGTAACCCTGTCGATGGCAAGAAGCATTTATCGTTTTCTGGCACTCCTTCTGGATTTTGTAGGAATTGCTGTGATATTTGCTTTCCGGAGCTTCTATGCAGCTTCATTCACCACCTCGGAGCTGAACGAAAGCATTGCTATTCTGATCCTTCTGTTCGTAAATATGACCTTCACCTTGCAGGGTTCGGTTTATCTGACTGTGCTTACCGGGCATGAAAAGTACACCTTTTTGCGGATATTATCCATCCTGATGCAGGTCATCCAACCGCTTCTGGTCATCTTGTGCGTCAGTCGGATCCCATATGCAATCACAGTCTCGGTGGTGATCGTCCTTCTAAACCTCCTGACCATTGGAATTCGGTATGGCTATGTGACCCAAAAACTAAAAATACGGATCACAAAACAGCCCAAAGATTCCCGGATCGTGAAAAGCATCCTCGGTCTTTCTGCTGCCATCCTGCTTGGAAGCATTGCGGATCAGATCTTCTGGAAAACAGATCAGGTCATTTTGGGACGGATGTTCAACACCGCAGTCGTTGCCGTTTATTCTGTCGGCGCTCAAATTTACATGATGTATATGCAGTTCGGCACACAGGTCTCCGGTGTTTTTTATCCAAAAATCAGCGCTTTGTATCAGGAAGAAAACGGTTTGCAGAAAGTCTCGGATTTGTTCATCCGGATAGGACGAATCACCTTCTACATCATTCTTCTAATTTTGTCCGGCTTCATCATTTTCGGACGTGAATTTCTGCTGTTGTGGGTCGGAGAAGGCTACGAAGAAGCCTATTGGGTTGCAATTATCGTTATGCTTCCTTTTTCCATCGATCTTGCACAGAATCTCGGGCTTTGCATTCTGCAGATCAAGGGGCAATATGGCTTTCGTGCAAAGATTTATTTCCTGAGCGCTGTCCTGAATATTGTAACAACTGTCTTGTTTACAAAATTGATTGGAATTGTAGGTGCCGCACTTTCAACAGGTGTTTCCATGTTCCTGACCAGTGGGTTGATTATGAATTGGTATTTCCAGAGAAAAGCTGGTCTAGATATCAAAAAATTCTGGAAAGAAACAGCTCCAGTCATCATTACTGCAGTTTTGTTGACAATGAGTGCACTGATTCTGAAGCAGCAGCTTAAAATAGAACCAGCTGGGTCCATTTGGAAATTTGGTGCAGGAGTCCTTCTTTATACGGCTCTTTATGCGGCGGTCATGCTTGGAATCGTGGCCAATCAATCTGAAAAGAAACAATTTCTTCAAATTGTCACAAGCTTGAACCTCACTCTAAAACGAAAATAAGTGCCTACCTAACGAAACCACATGCTTTTTAACATTGGGGGTTGTAATGCCGGGTGGCATTCGATTCGAACATCTGTCGGATATAGCGATTTTGACCCACCCGGAGCGCCTCAAGCAGATGCAGCCTTTGGGAAATTTCGTCTGGGAAACTTTGCGTGACAAACAAAACGAGGCACCCGATTTAAACGTCGGGTGCCTTGTTTCTTTGTGGAAACGTGTTTTCTCTGAGTAGTCACCATATTTTATACCGGTCTGGGGAAAACAGATAACTCTTCCGCTCGTACCCGCCTAATGAAACCATGTCTTTCCCTGCTCTCTCCAAAATGCGATAATAATACCATGAAAAAATGCATTTTTGAGAGCAGTCTGAAAAATACAGAGGCGCAGCAAGGAGAGTCCAAGGCTTTGTCGGTATTCTACCGGACTTAACCCACCCAATGTGAGCTTTATCCGTTTTTCATTATACCAATGTAAATAGTTATCCAGTATCTCCATAAATTGGTCAAGACTTACCCTCTGCCATAATTGGCCATAGAACATTTCGTTCTTCAGACGGCCGAAAAAGCCCTCACAAGCAGAATTATCCGGCGAACATCCCTTCCTGGACATAGAGCGAACCGAGCCGGCTTGGACCACCATATGAATCCAGTCAGGCCAACGATAATGACATCCACGATCCGAATGAATGATAGGATGTTCGCCAGGTTCCAGTAAGAGCAATGCATTTTCCAGCATTTGATTAACTAGGTTCGCATACAGCTTCACTGCTTTTATTCGATCCTCATAGCTGAACATTGCTTCCCTCCTGCTCTATCTAAAGTCCAAGATTTTGTCCGCACCCCCTTCACAGTGTGGATCAGTCGGAGCGTAGAGTTATAGCTCTGGCAGTTCACACGGTTTTCTTATATAAATGGTAATTGATGTGACTCGGAATGAATAGAATTGTTCTATATCAAACATAAATGACTACATTTCCCACACCATGGCTCAAAATCACGTCCGGAGAAATTTAGCATCTGAGCCAGTAACTTTTTGCGCGACAATGGAAATCTTTCCATATGAGATCTGTCCAATTACAGCACAATCGAAATTGAAAATTATTATATATCCTACGAGAAAAATCTGCTAAGGAACTGTAAGCTGGGAAATAAATGAAGTCCTATTTATAGTATTGTAAAAATGCGCGACAAAAATGCGACAATGCACAGAAACAATGCAGAGTAGTCTGTAACTGAATAGGGCGAAAATAACGCGTTATCGGTAAATTTGATGAATATAAAGACGAAGTTATCCTGAGAATTACTCTCTTTTAATCAGATGGCCAGGGATTCGAGTTCCCTCGAGCGCACCAAAGAAAATTTGTAATTAACCGTTAATAGACCATAACAAAGCTGCACGGGGGAACTTTGTTATGTCAGAATACGGAAAGCTGGATATAATCTCTGGGCGCAAGGCTGTTTGCCTTTGCAGTTTCCACAATGCTGCAGATCACCGCGCTGGCCTTTGCATCGGCAGGCGTGTCGCTGAACAGCCAGTTCTTTCTGCCGACAGTAAAGGGACGTATCTGGTTTTCTGCACGGTTGGAGGGCTGCTTCTCCATGGAGTTCTGCTTGCTGCGTCTCTGTATTTTTCAGACTGCTCTCAAAAATACATTTTTATGGTACTATTTTCTCACTTTGGAGAGAGCGGGGAAAGACATGGTTTCATTAGGCGGTTCAGAACGGATTGCAGAGGAGTATCTTATTAAAATTTTTGAGGCACTTTTTTGTGCAATCACGATATTATCGTGAGCTTTTTCCTGTCGAAAAAGAGAAAATGATGTCTGAAACGATCTGGTTGTTGTCAAATCGACAAAATAACCGGTATTATGAGCATATAGCATCCCCTTGGAGAAGCCGTTTCGTTAGGTTGAAAATGCCGGTGACAGGAGAAGACTATGATGAAACAGATTGTCGAAATGTACTACAACGATTTTTGCCAGCAGCCTGATTGCGCTTTGTCTGACGAGTTGTACGCCTGAAAAGGTTGTGGAAGTGGTTCGGGAAGTTGAGACAGTGCGCATTTGGATACCGTGTCAGACGAGTTGAGCCAGGAACTGATGAAAAACGGCGATACGAATGCCTATTATGTTTCATATTTCAAAAACGTTGCGTATGAAAGTGAGTATTTTGAATCGATAAAAAGACGGTTGATTCTGGAAGAAATTAACGATCATGTGGCTCTGTTAGAACCGCCTGAGTGTACGTTTGAAAGTGCAAAAGTTCAGGTCGGATTTGCGAGCGTACAGATCGACGAAATGACCTATGGAATCATTGTATTTCAGATACCGACAGTAAGACCGGCAGAAGCAGAAACGACCGGTATGTTTTCATAATGATTTTTGCATTCTGACATAGAAAACGTCCCCGTGCAGTTTTGATATCCTGCACGGGGACGTTTTGTGATCTTTTTATTTCCTCATTTCCGCATTCACCCATTCCCGCACACGGTCAGGCCGGTTGGTGACGATGCAGTCAGGGCCAAGGGGCAGCAGGGAACGGACAGCGTCCTGGGTGTCCACGGTCCAGAACGCGGCCTGGATGCCCATGGCGTGAAGCTGGTTCACAAGATCGGGGTTGGAGTAGGCGGTGTGGTACTCGCAGCTGACGATGTCCACAGGGAAATCCAGCGTTTTGATGTAGGCAGCCACATCCGCCTGCTCCTCCAGATGGCCGATGACCTGCTCCACGGTCTCGCCGGGGAAGTTGGCTCGGAGCATATCGACCTTGTCGGCCACAGTGCGGTAGATGAGATTATTCCGCAGGTCGATGCAGTTTTCCTCGCTGAAGGGTTCGTCCATGCTGTTCACAAGACCCAGATCCTTCCACACCACCGGCGGAGGCAGCACCATGCTGAGGAAAGCGCCGTAGGTCAGCGCACCTACCTTCAGCTCGGGCATCAGCTGCTTTGCCTGCCGCAGCTGGGAGTGGTGGAAGGAGATGAGGGTGAGCCGATCGGTGAGCCCGGCGGCGCGGACTGCATCCAGCACCCGGGGCACAAAGTCGGGGTCGTCCTCCAGTGGGCTTTTCAGTTCCAGCTGTACCTGCGTGCCCTCCATGCCGGCGCAGAGCTCCAGCGCTTCCTGCAGCGTGGCGATCCTCTCGTTGGCGTAGATGGCATCTTTCCAGCTGCCGAAATCCAGAGCCTTCAGCTCGCCCATGGTCAGGTCGTAGATCTGGCCGGAGATGTCGGTGTGCATGTCCACCATATAGTCGTGGTGGATGACCAGCTGGTTGTCGTAGGTCTTCTGTACATCCATTTCCACGCCATCCGCACCGATCTCCATCGCCTTGCGGAAGGCGACCAGCGTGTTCTCAGGGGCCAGATAGGATGCACCGCGGTGCGCAATGATTTGGGGTGTCGTCATCTTGTGCTATGATTCCTTTCCTCACAGTTGGCTCAGGCCAGATCTTCGCCGTCGGAGGCAATGACCTTTTTATACCAGTAGAAGCTGTCCTTCCGGCTGCGGGCCAGCGTGCCCTTGCCCTCGTTGTCCTTGTCCACATAGATGAAACCGTACCGCTTCTTCATCTCGCCGGTGGAAGCACTGACCAGGTCGATGGGGCCCCAGGTGGTGTAGCCCAGCAGGGGCAGGCCGTCCTCGTTGATGGCCTTTTCCATCTGCTCGATGTGGGCCCGCAGGTAGTCGATGCGGTAGGTGTCGTGGATGGAACCATCTGCTTCCACCTTGTCCACCGCACCCAGACCGTTCTCCACGATGAAGAGCGGTTTCTGGTAGCGGTCATACAGGCTGTTCATGGTGATGCGCAGGCCCACCGGGTCGATGGCCCAGCCCCAATCGCTGGCCTTGAGGTAGGGGTTCTTGACGGCATCCATGATGGCATTGCCGTTGGCCTTGTTCATCAGTTCGGGGTCCACAGTGGTGCAGCGGCTGGAATAGTAGCTGAAGGAGATGAAGTCCACAGTGCCCTCTTTCAGCAGCTGCTCGTCGCCCGGCTCCACCTGCAGGGCGATGCCTGCACGCTCCATCCGCTTTTTGGCCCAGACAGGGTATTCGCCGCGGGACTGGACATCAATGAAGAAGTAGTTGTCGCGGTCAGCCTCGGCGGCGGCCTGCACATCGGCAGGGGCGCAGGTGCGGGGGTAGAACTGACCGGCGGCCAGCATACAGCCCACCATGGCATCGGGCATGATGGCATGGGCCAGCTTGACGGCCTTTGCGCTGGCCACCAGCTCGTGGTGAGCGGCCTGATACTTGACCTGCTGCACATTCTCGCCGGGCGCAAAGAGCAGACCGGCTCCCATAAAGGGCATGTGGAGCAGCATGTTGATCTCGTTGAAGGTCAGCCAGTACTTGACCTTACCCCGGAAGCGCTGGAACAGCACCTCACAGTAGTGGGCGTAGGCATCCACCATCCGGCGGTCTTTCCAGCCGCCGTACTTTTTGATCAGGGCAATGGGGGTATCAAAGTGGCACAGGGTCACCAGCGGCTCAATGCCGTACTTGTGGCACTCATCAAAGAGTTCCTCATAGAAGCGCAGGCCCTCTTCGTTGGGCTGCGCGTCATCGCCGTTGGGCAGGATGCGGGTCCAGGCAATGGACAGGCGGTAGCAGCGGAAGCCCATCTCGGCAAAGAGCTTGATGTCCTCCTTGAAGTGGTGGTACATGTCAATGGCTTCGTGGGAGGGGTAGAAGTGCTCGGCATCGCAGTCCAGCATCTTCAGCTGGCCCAGCGCCACGGGGAAGCGGTCGGGGCCAAAAGGTACCACGTCCACACTGGACAGGCCGCGCCCGCCCTCGTTGTAAGCGCCCTCGCACTGGTTGGCGGCAGTGGCACCGCCCCACAAAAAGTCTTTCGGGAATTTGCCCATAGGTCTTACCTCCTGATGCAGTTGAATTCTGATACTTCAATGATACCATGTTCTGCGCCGCTGTCAACCGGGAAAGTACGACTTTAGCCGTCAATTCGACGAAAAATGTTGCTGATTTTTGACACTTTTCACGAAGAAATCGAAAATTGCGGGCAATTTTCCTTGGAATCTGTTTCTTCCAAACGGACAGTAAGTGTGATAGACTGAATAGGTAAACGGAAAACGGCTCACCCTGCCCTCCATTGCTTTGCAATGCCGGAGCGGGCGAGGACGTTGATGAAAGAGCTATCAGGAAAAATGGAGTGTTTGCTATGACTGAATTCAAGCCCATCAAGGAAGGCAAAGTCCGCGAGATCTATGACAATGGCGACAGCCTCATTATGGTTGCCACCGATCGTATCTCTGCATTTGATGTGATCCTGAAAAATAAAGTGACCAACAAGGGCAAGGTGCTGACCCAGATGAGCAGATTCTGGTTCGACTACACCAAGGATGTTCTGCCCAACCACATGCTGAGCGTGGATACCGCCGATATGCCCGAGTTCTTCCGCACGCCTGCCTTTGAGGGCCGGAGCATGAAGTGCCGCAAGCTGACCATGCTGCCCATCGAGTGCATCGTGCGCGGCTACATCACCGGCAGCGGCTGGACCAGCTACCAGCAGAACGGCACCGTCTGCGGCATCCGCCTGCCCGAGGGCCTGCAGGAATCCCAGCAGCTGCCCGAGCCCATCTACACTCCTTCCACCAAGGCTGAGATCGGCGACCACGATGAGAACATCAGCTACGAAAAGAGCATTGAGGTGTTGGAAAAGCAGTTCCCCGGCCACGGCAAGGACTACGCCACCAAGCTGCGGGACTACACCATTGCCCTGTACAAGAAGTGCGCCGCGTATGCCCTGAGCCGCGGCATCATCATTGCCGACACCAAGTTCGAGTTTGGTCTGGATGAGAACGGCAACGTGGTGCTGGGCGATGAGATGCTCACCCCCGATTCCAGCCGCTTCTGGCCGCTGGAGGGCTATGAGGCCGGCCACGGTCAGCCCTCTTTCGATAAGCAGTTCGTCCGCAACTGGCTCAAGGCCAATCCCGACAGCAACTACGATCTGCCTCAGGATGTCATCGACAAGACCATTGCCAAGTACGAGGAAGCTTATGAGCTCCTGACTGGCAAGAAGCTGTAAACACTCTGATCTTCTTTCTCCCCTCTGCTGTATAACGGCAGGGGGGATTTTTATATCAGCAGACCTGCCCGGAGGGACGGCGGGGTGTTCCCCAAGCAAGTGTCCGGAGGGTGGGACCCGACTGCCGTCAGGCAGTTGGGCGGGGGATGGAATGCCCCGTATCACTTGCGTGGGAAAGCTCCCCAACGGCCGATTCCCTTTATTAAACCAAGAATCCTTCAAAACAGTGCAGGTCCTCCGTTTTGACGATGCCTTCCAGATAGAGCCCGTCCTCCCGGTACTCCTCCACCTGCACGCTGCCCCGCTCCCGCATGGGGGCGGCCAGGCCCAGCTTATCATAAGGCAGCAGCACCCGGATGGTGTGCACCCGGTCAATGAGCAGCTCGTCCAGCTTTTTCAGCAGGGCATCCAGACCGTAGCCGGTCTTGGCGCTGGTCAACAGGATGTCCGGGTCAAAGTTCAGGGCATTGGGCTTGTCACACTTGTTGTAAACGGTCAGACGGGGGATATCGGCACAGTCCAGCCCGTCCAGGACCTCATCAGTAATGGCCAGCTGCTCTTCCCGCTGGTCGTCGCCCGCGTCCGCCACCCGCACGATGACATCAGACCATGCGGCTTCCTCCAGCGTGGATTTGAATGCCTCCACCAGATTGTGGGGCAGACGGGAGACAAAGCCGACCGTGTCCACCAGCAGAACGGCCATGCCGCTGGGCAGAACCAACTTCCGGCTGGTGGGGTCCAGGGTGGCAAACAGCATGTCGGCCTCGGCCACGCTGGGGCCGCACAGGGCATTCATCAGGCTGGATTTGCCCACGTTGGTGTAACCCACAAGGCTGACCACCGGCATCCCGGTCTTGGCCCGGGCCTTGCGGCTCTCGCCCCGGCGCTTTTCCATCTCGGCCAGCTTTTCGGCCAGTGCGTCGATGCGGGCGTGGACGTGGCGGCGGTCCAGCTCCAGCTTGGTCTCACCGGCACCACGGCGGGCACCACCACCGCCGCCGCCACCGCCGCCCTGGCGGCTCAGGCTCTCGCCCATTCCCTGCAGGCGGGGCAGACGGTAGCGCAGAAGCGCCAGCTCGGTCTGCAGCTTGCCCTCGTTGGTCACGGCGCGGCTGCGGAAGATCTCCAGAATCAGCATGGTGCGGTCAATGACCTCCATGCCGCCCAGCGCCGTGGAGATGTTGCGGATCTGGCTGCCGGTCAGCTCGCCGTCAAACACGGCACATTCGGCACCCAGCTCCGCGGCGGCAGCGGCGGCCTCCTCCAGCTTGCCGCTGCCCAGCACGATGCCGGTCTCGGGGGTCTGCCGCTTCTGGGTCACGGATGCCACAGCCTCCATGTGGTTGGCCTCGCAGAGTGCAGCCAGCTCGTTCAGGCTGCGCTCACAGTCCCAAAGCCCCTGATCCAGGTCCAGTAAGATGACCTTTGTGGGGGGCGTTTCTACTAAAATGTCATAAAGTTCGCTCAAAATAAACCTCTCAGTTCTTCGTAATGTTCTCTTGTCAATGCGTAGCACCTGCAGGCAACCAGTGTGCCGTCAAATTTGTGGTAGACAGAATCGTGGTCGTAGACAAAGCCGGCTTTCTGCTGGACCCGGCCGCTGGCAGGGTTTTCAAACGCATGGCAGCAGGCCAGCCAGCTACTATCTGTATTTTTGAACCAGTATTCTACAATTGCTTTTAGCGCTTCGGTGGTAAAGCCTTTGTTCCACCAGGCCTTGCCGATGCAGTAGCCGACCTCCCACACGCCGTTTGTGTGGTCGAAGCCGGGCCAGGGGTCACGCTCCGGCTCGGCGGAACTGGATGTGAACACGCCGATGGAGCCAAACACCTGCCTGGTAGATTTTTCCACGATGGCCCACTGGTAGTAATCTCCATTGGGGTAGAGAAGCGCCCATGCGGTCAGCAGTTCCCGGGTCTCGTCCACGTTTTTGTGGGGCTCCCACCGCAGCCAGCGGGTTACGTCCGGGTCGTTGGCCCAGTTGGCGTACATCATGGGGGCATCCTCCGGGGTCAGCGGGCGCAGAAGCAGCCGCTCCGTTTCGATCGTTTGTGTGCCTGCATGGCGCATGATACATCTCTCCTCACATGTAAAAGTTACGCATAGGATAGCACAAAACTGCCCTGCCTGCAAGCTGTGGCACGAAAAAACGCTTGACAAGAGGCGAAACTTTATTAAACTGAAGGAAGAGAGCAACAAAAAAACTCCCCGGAGCCCGGGGAGTGGAAGGTTATTCTGCGCTGAAGTCGGTTTTGAGGATGGAGACCCAGTTGCTTTTACCATAGAGGAACCGGAGAATGTGGACGACCTGAGCAGGTTCCTCGATCTGGTAAAACACTAGATAATTCTGAACAGGAAAGAAGCGAATTTTCCAACCTGCCAGCATGGGGTCGGTAACAATGGGAAAGCGCTGTGGAAAGATATCGAGCGAACGAAACTGCTTCCACGCATTGTCGATCAGACGGTCCGCCGCAGAAGGGTTCATAAGCATCCCGTCGATGTAGTCAAAGGCATCGGCAAGATCACGTTTGGTTGCAACGGTGATATCAATAGAATAATTCATCGACGACTCCTGCGATTTTTCAGCTCAGCCATTGCCTCATCCAGAGGGATGGTACGTCCGGCGGCAACATCGTCCAGACCTTCCTGGAGCTTGGAATACAGCTCAAAGCGTCCTGCCAGCTCTTCGTAGGTCTCAATGCTCATCACGGCCAGATCGCCCTTGCCGTTTTTGGTGATGAACACCGGCTCTGCGTAGGTGTGGCAGAAGGTAGAGATATCATTGTAGTTGTTGCGCAGGTCTGCGCTGGAACGAATCTTCGGCATGAAAATACACCTCGCTTTCATAACAAAATTATACCTGAATTTTTTTATATCCGCAAGAGGGAACTGAGGGAAAAGGAGACATTTTATGAAAGACATCCGCGAACTGTTACAGACCCGCCCCCTGCTTTTTGATGGTGCCATGGGTACTTATTATAAGGCGGCTCCCGGGGTGGAGTGCGAGCAGGCCAACCTGACCGACCCGGCGGGGGTGCTGGCTGTCCACCGGGAGTATCTGGCGGCAGGGGCTGATGCCGTCAAGACGAATACCTTCAGCCTGCCCCGGCTGGCGGCGGCACACACGCCCGGCTGGGAACAGCTGGCGCAGGCAGGCTGGCAGCTGGCTGTGCAGGCCGCAGAGGAGACGGGTGCCGCCGTTTTTGCTGACCTCGGCCCGGCTCCGGATACCGAGGCGGTTCCGGCGGGGCAGGTATATACGGCTGTGGCAAAGCAGTTCGCGGCGCTGGGGGCCAGGAATTTCCTGTTCGAGACCCTGAGCTCCGATGCGGGCCTTCTGGATGCCGTGGGGGCCATCAAGGCGGAAGTGCCGGATGCCTTTGTGCTGGTGTCCTTTGCGGTCCTGCCCGACGGCTACACCCGGGAGGGCATGTACTGCAAAGACCTTGCCCGGCGGATGCAGGAAAGCGGCATCGTGGATGCCGTGGGCCTGAACTGCGTGTCGGCACCCGGTGCCATGCGCACACTGGCAAAGCAGCTGGGGGGCACGCTGCCCCTGTCGGTCATGCCCAACGCGGGTTATCCCGTTGTCACCCGGACGCAGGTGAAGTATCAGGGCAGGCCGGAGTACTTTGCAAGGGAGCTGGGCCGTCTGGCCGCCGAGGGCACGGTTCGGATCCTGGGCGGCTGCTGCGGCACTACCCCCGCCCACATTGCCGCACTGCGGGCGGAGCTGGACAGCCTGCCTATGGTGGAAAAAACGGCTCCGGCAGAAGAGTTTTCCACCGTGAAGGAACAGACGGTGGAAAATGAGGATACTTTCCTGCGCAAGCTGAACGCAGGGGAAAAAGTCATTGCCATTGAGCTGGATTCTCCCCGCAATGCGGACCTGACCGGCTATCTGGAAGGGGCAAAAAAGCTGCAGGCGGCGGGCGCTGACCTGCTGACCATTGCCGACTGCCCCATTGCACAGGCCCGGATGGATTCCTCTCTGGTGGCCTGCCGGGTCCACCGGGAGCTGGGGCTGTGCACACTGCCCCACATGACCTGCCGCGACCGCAACCTGAACGCCACCAAGGCCCTGCTGTTGGGCCTGTATGCCGAGGGCGTGCGGGAGGTGTTGGCCATCACCGGTGACCCCATCCCCACGGCAGAGCGGGACGAGGTGAAGAACGTTTACCAGTTCAACTCCCGCAAGCTGGCCCAGTACATCGTCTCGCTGGCAGGGGAAGGCCGGGAGATGCCCGGCCCCATGACCGTGTTCGGTGCCCTGAATCTGAACGCCCGCAACTTTGATGTGGAGCTGCGCCGGGCAAAGGAGAAGCTGGAAAACGGCATGAGCGGCTTTCTGACCCAGCCGGTGCTCTCGGCACAGGCGGTGGAAAACCTGAAAAAGTCCCGGGAGACGCTGGGGGCCGATGCAAAGATCCTGGCCGGTATCATGCCGGTGGTCAGCCAGCGCAACGCCATCTTCATGGAGAACGAGATCAACGGCATCCATGTGGAGGACTGGATCATTGAAAAGTTTACCGGGCTCGACCGTGCCCAGGGCGAGGAGCTGGGGCTTGTCATCTCGCTGGAAATGGCAAAGGCCGCCCTGCCGTATGCGGACGGTCTCTACCTGATGACCCCCTTCAACCGGGTAGCCCTGATGGAGCGGCTGATCGGCAGATTGAAGCAGGAAGTTCTCGGAGCATATTGACAAAACGCCAAAAAAACGTTATATTCTTTGTATAAATGCAACGAGAAAGAGTGTGCGCGGCAAACCGCCTTGCAGAGAGCCGGGGGCAGGTGAGAGCCCGGCAGGTAAGCGCCGCGCACTGTCGCTTTTGAGCAGGGGCGGTGAAGCCAGTAGCCGCCCTCGGAGCTGCCCCACGTTACCGGGGCATCAAGGGGCACGGGCTGTGTTTGCAGCCGGTGCAATTTGGGTGGTACCGCGGTATGTAGTTTACAGCCGTCCCATGGAACGTTCCGTGGGGCGGCTTTTTTCGTCCCACTCATCACATTTTTGGGAGGATACAATGAAAGAACTCGCAAAACAGTACGATCCCAGCCAGGTGGAAGACCGTATCTACCAGTTCTGGCAGGACGGCGGCTACTTCCACACGGAAGCGGACCCCGACAAGAAGCCTTACACCATCGTCATGCCCCCTCCGAACGTGACCGGTCAGCTCCACATGGGCCATGCGCTGGATAACACCATGCAGGATGTGCTCATCCGCACCAAGCGGATGCAGGGCTATGCCGCCCTGTGGGTGCCCGGCACCGACCACGCATCCATCGCCACCGAGGCCAAGGTCGTGGAGGCTATGCGTGCCGAGGGCCTGACCAAGGAGATGGTGGGCCGCGACGGTTTCCTGGAGCGCGCCTGGGACTGGAAGACCAAGTACGGCAACCGCATCGTCAGCCAGCTGAAAAAGCTGGGCACCAGCTGTGACTGGCAGCGGGAGCGCTTTACTATGGACGAGGGCTGCTCGGATGCGGTCAAGGAAGTGTTCGTGCGCCTGTACGACAAGGGCCTGATCTACCGCGGCAACCGGATGGTCAACTGGTGCCCCCACTGCAACACCTCCATCTCGGATGCTGAGGTGGAGTACGAGGAAAAGGACGGCAATTTCTGGCACCTGCTCTACCCGGTCAAGGAGACCGGCGAGATGCTGGAGCTGGCAACCACCCGCCCCGAGACCATGCTGGGTGATACCGCTGTTGCCATTAACGGCGAGGATCCCCGCTATGCCCACCTCCACGGCTGCCATGTTGTTCTGCCCCTGCTGAACAAGGAAATCCCCATCGTCTGCGACGAGCATGCTGATATGACCAAGGGCACCGGTGTCGTCAAGATCACCCCCGCCCACGACCCCAACGACTTTGAAGTGGGTCTGCGCCATGATCTGCCCATCGTCCGGGTGTTCACCTACGACGGCCACATGACCGGTGCTGCCGATAAGGCCGCTGCCGATGCACTGTTTGCCGCAGGCAAGAACACCGTGAACGAGCCCGAGGTGCTGGACTGCGGCAAGTACGCCGGCATGACCACCCTCGAGGCCCGCAAGG
>OLRG01001403.1_pt1 | contig 19492 bp, 10 predicted proteins | sample 1672331 | NCBI WGS metagenome assembly OLRG01 (sample SAMEA3136672, study PRJEB25190) | human gut metagenome
TAAATTTTCATTTATGTTAGGAGACAACGATGAGAGAAAGATATGATGACAATGGTAATCTAATCGGCAGTTGCCGAATGGTGTTCGACGAGATACCTGATGATTACCAGATTAAAAGAGTGATATTGGAAGATAAAGTATATGATCTCTCTTTTTTAGGCGTTATGAAACATTTGAGGGATAATAACGTAGCGCCAGAATTTGCTAATAATACCTTCTATTCCTCGAAAGTGCTGTCTAACATGGCACTTGACTATCTTAATTCGGCTATGTTTCTGCAAAAAGGTATAACTGCTGATAGAGGTCAAGGTATTGTTTCATACTATGTTATTCCTTGTGCCTTCCTCTGTAAGCACTCAATAGAATTGAAAATTAAAGAATGTTTGCTTGCTATGGGAGAGAAGGAACTGAAAGGGCATAGTGTTTTAACGCTATGGGATAAGCTGAATAAAGCTGACTTGCCACAATACGACAAGTTAAGAGATTTTATTGTAGATGTCGAGAAGATAGACAACAATGAAATGGCTTTACGCTATGGCATATCCAAAGCATTAGAGCCTTTACAAGAGAAGTTCAAGTTTGATGTGGACAACCTGATTTCAAATACAATGTTTTTATTCAATATACTGGAAGAATATATCATTTGCAAGTACAGGTATATTAAATAGATTCCAGGATAGTATCTTTAAGATAAGGAGCTGATAGAATATGCCTTACACCGAAGAAAAATACGAAAATGCAATAATACAGCTATTTGAGGAAATGGGCTACACCCATGCCTACGGTCCGGCTATCGACCGTGATTATCGTATCCCGTTGTATATGGACGAGCTGACGGCGGCACTCTATCGGCTAAATCCCACGCTCCCCGATGATGCGATCAGCGATGCACTCTTTAAGCTCCAGAATTTTGAAAACGGCGAGCTGGTGCAGAAAAACGCTGTATTTATGGACTATCTGCAAAACGGTATCGAAGTCCGCTATACTAATAAGGGCGAGGAGTGTTCTGCAATCTGCTATCTTGTTGACTACGCAAACACGGACAACAACTCATTTATCGTTGCAAATCAGTGGACTTTCATAGAGAATGACGAGAAGCGCCCCGATGTCCTGCTGTTCATCAACGGTCTGCCCGTGGTGCTTATGGAGCTGAAATCTCCCTCACGTGAGGAAACGGACGCTTCCGAAGCTTATACGCAGATCAGGAACTATATGCACTCCATTCCCTCTATGTTCATCTATAATGCTATCTGCGTTATGAGTGACCTTTCCGAAAACCGTGCAGGCACGATCACTTCGGGCGAAGATCGCTATATGGAGTGGAAAACAAAAGACGGCAGCTACGAAAATACGCAGTTTGCCCAGTTTGACACGTTCTTTGAGGGTATCTTCACGAAAGACCGTCTGCTCGACATTCTGAAAAACTTTATCCTGTTTTCCAACGAGGGCTTGCAGAGTTATAAGATACTTGCAGGCTATCATCAGTATTTTGCCGTTCGCAAGGCTATTGAATCCACCAAGAAAGCTACTGTCACCGACGGTAAGGGCGGTGTATTCTGGCATACGCAGGGTTCGGGCAAGTCGCTGTCAATGGTATTCTATGCCCATTTACTTCAATCTGCCCTTGAAAGCCCAACTATTGTTGTTATCACGGACAGAAACGATCTTGACGATCAGCTCTATTCGCAGTTTGCGAAATGCAAGGCGTTTCTCCGTCAAGAGCCTGTCCACGCTGAAAGCCGTGAACACCTGAAAACACTCCTTGACGGTCGCAAGGCAAACGGCATTATCTTCACCACGATGCAGAAGTTTGAGGAATCGGGTGAGCCGCTGTCTGAAAGAAGAAATATCATTGTTATGGCTGATGAAGCCCATAGAGGGCAGTACGGTCTTACCGAAAGGATCAAGATGACGAAGAATGAGGACGGCGAGCTTGTTGCCCGTAAGGTCATCGGTACGGCTCGTATTATTCGTGATACGCTCCCGAATGCTACATATATCGGCTTTACGGGTACGCCTATTTCCAGAGAGGACAGAAATACCCGTGAAGTATTCGGAGATTATATTGACATCTATGACATGACACAGGCTGTCGAGGACGGTGCGACACGTCCTGTCTACTATGAAAGCCGTGTCATGAAGCTGAAACTCGATGAAAACACCCTGAAACTGATCGACACCGAATATGAGAACATGGCACAGAATGCCGATGCTGATGTAATAGAGAAAAGCAAGCGTGAGCTTGGGCAAATGGAAGCTATCCTCGGTCACGATGATACGATAAAGTCCCTTGTTGACGATATTCTTGGCCATTATGAAAGCTATCGTGAGGACTTGCTGACAGGTAAGGCGATGATCGTTGCATACTCCCGTGCTATCGCTATGAAGATATACAAACGTATCCTTGAAATTCGTCCGGGCTGGGAGGAAAAGGTCGCTGTGGTCATGACGGCTTCTAACAAAGATCCCGAAGAATGGCACAGTATCATCGGCAACAAGCGCCACAAGGAGGAGCTTGCAACAAAATTCAAGGACAATGACAGTCCTCTGAAAATTGCTATCGTGGTCGATATGTGGCTGACAGGCTTTGATGTGCCGTCCCTTGCGACGATGTATGTCTATAAACCGATGATGGGCTACAATCTGATGCAGGCTATCGCCCGTGTCAACAGAGTGTTCCGTGATAAAGAGGGCGGTCTGGTCGTTGATTATGTCGGTATCGCAGGTGCATTGAAGCAGGCTATGAACGATTATACCGTTCGTGACAAGAAGAATTACGGCAACACGGATATTGCAAAGGTAGCATATCCGAAGTTTCAGGAGAAACTGCAAGTCTGCCGTGATCTGCTCCATGAATATGATTATTCTGCATTTTTCGGCGGTAATGAGCTTACGGCAGGACGCACGATCACTGGTGCGGTCAATTTTCTCATGGACAGAAAGAGGGAGAAAGACAGAGAAAGCTACACAAAAGAAGCTCTGCTGCTGAAACAGGCACTTTCGCTGTGTTCCTCTATCGCTGAGGAAGATGAGCGTGAAGAAGCCGCCTTTTTTGAAGCTGTCCGTGTCCTGTTGATGCGTATTCTCAATCAGGGCGGAGGTAAAAGGCTCTCACTCCCTGAGATCAATGCCAAAATCAATGAGCTGTTGAAGCAGAGTATCAAGAGTGATGGTGTTATCAACCTTTTCTCCGACAAGGAACAGGACTTCTCACTGTTTGATCCGAAATTCTTAGAGGAGATCTCCAAAATGAAAGAAAAGAACCTTGCTGTTGAGCTGCTGAAACGCCTGATTGCTGAACAGGTACATATCTACAAGCGAACAAACCTTGTAAAATCGGAGAAATTCAGCGAGATCATGCAAAGTGCTATGAACCGCTACCTCAACGGTATGCTTACCAATGAGGAAGTCATTCAGGAAATGCTCAACCTTGCAAAGCAGATCAGAGAAGCACAAAAAGCAGGCGAAGATCTCGGTTTGACTGCTGATGAGCTTGCTTTCTACGATGCACTCACCAAACCGCAGGCGATAAAAGACTTCTATGAGAATGAGGAGCTTATTGCTATTACAAAGGAGCTTGCCGATACGCTCCGAAGGAGCCGCACCATTGACTGGCAGAAGCGTGAAGGTGCAAGAGCAAGAATGCGTATGATGATACGCAAGCTCCTAAAAGCTCATCGTTATCCGCCGGAGGGTATGGACGATGCGGTGGCTACTGTTATGCAGCAATGTGAGCTGTGGGTTGACAACGCAAGTATGAATTGATATAGGAGATGAAATTATGCTGAAAAAAGCAACATGGCCGCTATTTACACTTTCAAAAAAACGTAAGAGAATAGATACTAATCCTGATTATCAGCGACCAGCAGTATGGACAAAAGCACAAAAGCAACTATTGATTGATTCAATTTTACGAGACTTCGATGTACCTAAAATTTATTTGCACGAAAAAAACAATGACACATATGATGTTATCGACGGTCAGCAACGTATTCGTGCAATATGGTCGTTCTATGATGATGAGTTCGCTTTGCCTAAAGATGCTGAACCTGTTAATGGTTATGATGTTGCAAATAAAAAGTATAGCGAACTTGATATGGATATTGCAACAATAATAGATAGCTATAATTTGGATTTCGTTATACTTGATACACAGAACGAAGATGAAATACGAGAAATGTTCCTGAGGCTTCAAAATGGTACGACTTTAAAAGCTCAGGAAAAAAGGAACGCAATGCCCGGACGAATGAGGGATTTTATAAAAGAGCTTACTAATCATGAATTTTTCTCGAAAGTCAATTTTTCCAATACTCGTTTTACTTATGATCTCATAGCTGCTCAAATGACACTTCTTGAATTGAACAAGGGTATTTGCAATATAAAAGATAGAGATTTAAATGCAATGTATGAAAAATCAAAGAATTTTAATACTTCGTCCACTGATGCCAAAACAATATATCACATTTTGGATTATCTTAATAAAATGTTTCCTGTCAAAGCACCGGAGTTGAAAAGATACAGCACCATTTCACTATTTATACTAATTATGGATTTAATGCCGAACTATGATATTCGTGAGCGAGAAGCTGATATTGCAAAGTGGTTTATTGATTTTGAAGCTGAGAGATTATTAGACGAACATAAAGAACCAGAAAAGCAAGATCCACGTCTTGTAGTCTACCATGAAAGAGTATCTCATTCATCTGACTCGGAAGATTCATTACTTTACAGACATAATTTCCTTAAAGAAAGCCTTTTAACCCATGTTCCTAATCTTCCACAAAAAGATCCTAAAAGAAATTTTGACGAGGCGCAGCGTCAAGTCATTTATCGACGTGGAAACGGTATTTGCAAAATATGTGGGGTAAAATGTGATTGGAATAACTGGGAAGCAGATCATATTACTCCATGGAGTAAGGGTGGAAAAACCGAAATAGAGAATGGACAGGTACTCTGTCCGTCATGTAATTCAAAGAAAAGCGATTCGTAAGAAATAATATCCCACAAAACTTAGTCTATTGGTGCACACAAAACCTATCCCACACAACTCACATTCAGCATTGTGGTATATCCCATAATCAGTGGATACTAAAATGATACATAGCAGCATTAAAGCATCCTCTCGGAGCGTTCCTGAGAGGGTGCTGTTTTCATCGGTTTGTTTTCCGCTCCGCAGGCTCGGACGGCGTTGAGGGGCATTTCCGTTCGTCACAGTCCGCATCATATTGCTGATAAGCTTAATGAGGACGGTGTGCCGATACCGTCAGATTACTACTATGCAAAGCTCGGCAAGCCAAATCCTCGCCGTACAAGACATATGTGGAGTCCCGAAACGGTCAGGCAAATACTTCACAATTACACCTACCTCGGACACCTTGTTCAGCTCCGCACAAGAACTGTCAGCTACAAAAATCACAAGGTCATCAAGAACGATGAGGACGATATGATCGTTGTGAAGAATACGCATGAGCCTATTGTTTCGCAGGAGCTTTGGGACAGGGTGCGTGAGATGGAGCAGTCGGTGTCGCAAGGAAAGCGTAACAGCAGCGGATATGTTGCAAATCTCAGCGGCTTGATCTACTGTCAGGACTGCGGAAACAAAGTCCGTCTTGCGTGGAATAATACCACGAACGGCAGCAAGAAAAAGCCGAGAAAGTATCTTCGTCATAATTACAACTGCACTTCATACATGAAATTCGGAAAACTTTACTGTCCCAGCCATTACATTAAAATGCAGGATATGGACGCTATCGTGCTTGAAAATATTCGCAGTCTCGCACAGCTTGTGGTGGAGGACGAAGAAAAGGCAAAGGCGGAATTTATCGCTCGCAAAGCACCACGAGGAGCAGTATTCCGTGGACACCAAGAAGCTCACAGAAGGCAGATACCACTTGCAGGAGCTAACCCGTGAGATGTGTCTGGTATCACGCTTGATGCCTATGTGGAGGGGCAGCCCCGTGAGATCTACATCTACTACAAACTGCTCGATGAACCACTCAAAGACAAAAGAAGCCTGTTTTAAGGCGTATTTACGTTATTTATCAACCATACGAAAGTGTGTTACTATTTGGCAAGAGAACTACCGCTGATTTTTACAGTCACTTGGATTTCAACTCTAAGATTGACTCAGCTAATACGATCGCCAATATCCTCGGTGGCGGAGCTGTCGAAAGGCCGCCCGCTGCGGAAAGCAAGAGTGTAGGAAGCCCTAATACGGCTGATGACATGAAGAAATAAAAGAAATGTGACTGATTGGTAGATAAACGGACAAAAAAATAAAATCGGACTTCAAAAAAGCCCGATTTTACGATGATTTCTGGTGCCGCTAACCGGACTTGAACCGGTACGGGTTTTACCCCGAGGGATTTTAAGTCCCTTGTGTCTGCCTATTCCACCACAGCGGCATGCAAGATATATTATAACACTTTTTTTGTAAAATGTCAACGCTTTTTTTGAAAATTACAAGTTGTTAAACAGAAATAAATGGTAATTGTGGAATGGCAACGGTGTTTATTTTAAATCTTTTTGCCTTGAAACTGAAAATCTGTAGATAAATACAGATATCAAAGCGGTGACGACTTCTGTTATCCAGAATGCGTTCCATACGCCTGTTGGTCCCGTGAGCTTGCAGAGGAAGAACGCAAGTGGCAGTATTATCGCAATAAATCTGCACAGAGATATCATAAGCGACGGAATGCCCATGCCAAGCCCCTCCAGCGCACCTGATGAGGTGACGGATACTGCGGAGATAACAAAGCCGATACAGATAAGGCGAAGTGCTGTTTTGCCTATGGCGATAGTGTCAGCGTTTTCCGTGAAAAGCCCTATGAGCTTGGCTGGGAAAAGTGCGCATATGATAGTTCCTGCCGCCAATATCACACCTGTCATGTAAAGAACAATGCGGTAAATTTTCTTCACACGCTCCTTCTCGCCTGCTCCGTAGTTAAAACTGATAACTGGTCGCATACCCTGAATAACACCATTTGCGGGTAGATAAAGAAAGGTCTGGAGCTTGTAGTAAATTCCAAGAACAAGCACATAGCTTTGTGAATATGCCGCAAGTATGCCGTTGAGGGCGGATATGAGAAGTGACGGCAGTGCAAGGTTCAGGGTCGCAGGAATTCCTATGGAATACATTTTGGCGATTATCTTGCCGTCAGGACGTTTGTGCTTTGCCGAAAGACTTACGGGCAGGTCACAGCGGAGGTATGCTATAATGTAGATAGCAAGTGTGAGCACCTGACCGATACCTGTGGCAAGTGCCGCACCTCGTATGCCCATTTTCGGGAAAAAGCCTATGCCAAAAATAAGCAGAGGGTCAAGGATTATGTTTGCAATACAGCCGCAGAGCATACTGAACATTGTTATCTTCATTCTGCCGACAGATTGGAATATCTTCTCAAATGCAATGGCAAGCATTAATGCAGGAGAGAATGTAAATACAATGTTGCAATACTGCACGCCAAGATCTACAACGTTTTTGTTACTTGTGAACATAGATAGAAATGCAGGCATTATAAGTATACATATTATCATTAGCACAATACCATGCAAAGCCGAAAGGGCAAGCCCCTGAGTTGCGGCAATGTCAGCCTTTTCCTTTCTGCCTGCACCAAGATATATGGCAATGACCGCATTGATGCCGATACCAAAGCCGATAGCAGTGGCACTTATAAAATTCTGCACAGGAAACACCAGTGAAAGCGATGTCATTGCGTCCTCGCTTATCTTTGCCACGAAAAAGCTGTCAATGATGTTGTAAAGAGAGTTTACAAGCATTGATATCACCATTGGCAGGGACATTGAAAGCAGAAGAGGGAAGATCGGTCTTGTTTTCATGAAATCACTGTTCATTTATTTTTTTACACTCCTTTGTCTGTGGGCAGAAAAAAAGCCGCACAGCCTGTTTGCTGTGTGGCGAAAAGTGACATACTGTCAGGAAAAATCCACGCAAGTTTTACAAAGTATATTTTAACATAGCGGTATGATTTTATCAATAAATTTTCTTTAATATTATGTTTCAAAAAAGTATACAAACACGCTGATTGTATATTGACAAGATTTTTCTGCTATGGTAAAATGTTATTATGATAATTTATGTTAGGGGAGAAAGCGTAATGACTTTTATAGAGTGGCTCAAAGACTGTAATGAAGCAGACCCTTTGACTGAAAAGGTTTACATATGTAATGATTATCTCAACGCCGAGAGAATGTTGGAGAACGCAAGCGGTGAAAATATTGTTATAAGGCTTGAAAGATACACAGTCGCAGATCATGCAAAGCATATTATCGAAACCAGTGCCGAGTATATGGACAGCAGGATAATAACACTGTCAAATGCTGAGGGCTGTGAGATAGTAAGACGTATTATTGATGAAAGCGGTATAAACTATTTCAAAAGCGACGACCATAATGCCTGCATGGAGATATTCAAGACAATATCAGAGCTTAGAATGAACTGTATAGGCCCTGATTCATTGTCCTTGGACAGCAGACGTATCAACAAGCTGGGTGTGATCTTTCAAGCGTATGAAAATAAGCTTTCAGACAGCAAACTATATGACAGTGCAAAGCTCATAAGCATTGCTGGCGGTCTTATAAAGGCTGGTAAGGCAGACGTGAACAGCGTTAATTTTGCATATGATAAAGAAATAGAAGCTGACAAGCTGACAGCGGAGTATATAGGGCTTTTGCCTGATCCTGCGGTTATAGATAACATGGCTGATATGAGCGATGAGCAGTATCAGAATGGTCTGAGAGAGTTAGCACAAAAGGCGGAGCTTTGGAGAAATTATGGCGTAACAAACGAGGTGGAGAGAACTGTTCTACATATCGTGAACAGTGGTTACGAGCTTTGCGATACCGCTGTGCTGTGTCCAGATGATGAGTATATGGACTTGCTCATGAATATGTGCGATCAATACAAGGTCCCCGTGGAATTTCCTGAGGGCATTTCATGCAGACACAGTGACGTTGTTGCTTTTTTCAGAGCAATGCTCAAATGGTGCAAAAATGACTATAGATTTGACCTTTTCAAAGATGTGATGCTTTCGCCTGTTTTTCATTATGAGAAAGAAATAGAGGACGGCAAGACCAAAAGCAAGGGCAGGATATTCCTTGAAGCACAGAACTCAGGAAACGGCTGGGGCATTGAATGGTATAGCACAAGGGATAGTAAGATGTTCAAGGATTTTAATGAGGTCTTTAAAAAAGAGAATGTCAGCGCAAAAGAGTTTTACGGTGGCGTGCTGAAATTGGTGAATGAGTATGTGAGAGGTACAAACGCTGAGCAGAGAAGTTCTATATCAAGCGTTAAGGACGCTTTGATAGGCAGATATAGATTTTATGCAGACTATGACAAGAGTCTTAGCTTGCAGGAAGCTATGACTGAGATCACCAACATTGCAGAGAACGCAAGGTATTCTTTGCCTGCATCAAAAGGCGCTGTTACCTGCTGTCTTATGGGGAAGTATTCTGCGCTTTTCATGAAAAACATATATGTTCTTGGTTTGACAACAGGAAGATTTCCTGTCATGCAGGACGAGTCACCTGTTCTGAACGATAAGGAGAGAGAACAGCTTTTCGGCAATCGTGACCATTGTTCTGACGCTATCGAGCGCAGAAAGCTCACTGACCTTGTGAGAACTGTTCTCATGGCTGAGAGAGCAAACCTTGTTGTAAGCTGTAGTGTTTATGATACCGTAGAAATAAGAGCGCAAAGCCCGTCGGCAGTGTATACTGTTATTGCGGCTGAAAAGGGCATTGATGTAAACAAAATAGAAGTGTATGATTATCTTTCCGACAGACGCAAGGTTAGCGTGCGTTCTGAGATATCATTAAACAGTGCTTTTCTAAACAAGGCAGAAAAAATCGGGCTTCATTATGACGGTGCGAAGCAAAGCGAAAGCCTTACGGAGTATCTTGATAAGCAAAGAGAAAGCCGTATAGATATATTGCGTGAAATGTGCGAAAATAAACATTTTATCATTTCTGCCACAAGCCTTTCGACTATGCTTCAGTGTCCGCTGAGGTTTTTCTATGAGCGTATCGCCCATGTTGAAAAGCCGCAGGAGGTGGATATAGACCGCAGTGCATGGCTCAAAGGCAATGTCAAGGGAATGTATATACATGAGATAATGGAGAATTATGCCAAGACTGTGCTTAAAGGCAAAAGTGCGGCTGAGGTGTCTGAAACTGTTGACAAAGCGATGCTTGATGAGATATTCGAGAGCGTTTCTAAAAACTATCTCCGTAACTATCCCCCTGTGGATATGGCTGTTGCGCAGAGTGAGAGAGAGGAATATTACACCTGTGTCAAGGCATATCTTGACGAACTGCACGGCGATATACACTCAGGCAAACGTGAGGTCGTTGAGGTCGAGTATCCATTTGTCGGCGATGTGAAAATAGGCAAATATACAGTCACCATAAGGGGTAGGATAGACCGCCTTGACAAGATAATAGACGGCGCAAATGTGTCATATCAGATAGTTGACTACAAGACGGAGGATATCAAAAAATTCAGGGAAAAGCTTCCAGAAGACCCACAGGATCATATTTATGCACTTGCGCTTGAAAAAGGTCTTACGCCTGTGGGAGAAGTGAACGAAAGTGATATCGTTTCCGCAGATTATGTTTTCATTCTTGAAAAAGGAAATTGCCATGTAGTTAACAATAAGGATAATTCTGGAATCGAAAACATGATAACAACAGCATTTGATAAAATATTAGAAGAGGGCTTTAAAAAGTGTATTGTGAATAAGAATGATAAAATTACTCCATGCACGTTTTGTCCTGCTTATGAAGAAGTTTGCTCAGGGGGTGCAACAGAATGAGTGAAGAACAGATAAGAAGCTATATAATAGACAAAGACAGTTATGATAAGAATATCCTTGTTGAAGCAGGTGCAGGTGCAGGTAAGACAAGGCTTATAATACAGCGTGTTATAGGTCAGATAGGCGCAGGTATACCTGTTGAAAAGATAGTCCTTATAACTTTCACCAACGCTGCTGCAAACGAGCTTTATGAGAGGATACAGGCAGGGCTTACGGAGAATATCGCAAAATGCAGCGGTGAGGAAAAGAAGCTGTATGAGAACGCTGTTATGAATTTACAGCGCATGAAGATAAGCACTATACACAGCTTTTGTTTGAGTATGCTGTCAGAACAGCCTTTTGAAGCTGACCTGCATTTGGGATTAAAACTTGCCGAGGACGGTGAAACAAAGCAGGCACAGGCTGACTTTTTCGAGAGATATTACCGCACAAATGGTGCGAACATAGAAGATTTCGGCTTTCTGAACAGCAATCAATATAAGCTCAGAGACAGCCGTGTGAAAAACTTTCTTATGGAAACATTTCTTGAGTGTGCTGAATACAGAGATGTTGAGTTTGTTAGGGATAAAAGCTATGACAGTGTGACATTTGACACCATAAATATGCTTGCCTATAAAGAAATGTGTAACTATAGGGATAGTCTTGTGCGTGCATTCTATAATGGTGCTTTGGGTGGAAAATACGAAGATATAGCAGGTTTTCTTGTTGATGATGTGACGAAGAAATTACCTGATGATATGAAGACCTATGACCCAAAGTATAATTATGTAAAAGTTTGCGCTAATCTTAAAGCTTGCAAAAAGTTCCTTGAGCCTTTTAATAAGACGAAAATTAAGAAAGATCATCCAAAGAGCAATGAGAACATGGCTATTTTCAGCCCAAGTGGGTTTGATAATGTAAAGAAAGAAAATGCACTATATGCCCTCAACAAGACGGCAACGTATATAGAGCAGGCTGTAAAGGCTTATCAGGAGAGTGAAGACGGGGAGAGCGTTTCAAATGACGGGCTTTTGTATCACACTCACGAGCTTCTCAAAAACAGCAGTGAGGCAAGGGCTTTTTTCAAAGACAAGTATTCCTGCATTTATATAGATGAGTTTCAGGACACTGACGTTATGCAGACTGAGCTTCTGCTGTATCTTTGTGCAGACGACAGCAAGCTTATAGCAGGTGGTGATATATGGCAATGCCCACTCCGTGATGGTGCGCTGTTTGCGGTGGGCGACCCTAAACAGTCTATCTACGGCTTCCGTGACGCTGATATCAGGCTTTATAACAAAATGAAAGCCAAATTTCAGAACAATAACGAGAAAAACTGCGAGTTTTTCTCACTTGATTACAACTTTCGCTCTGATGAGCAGCTTATAGCTTGGGTAAATGAAAAGTTTCAGCCTGAAATAAACGGCAAATATGGTATGACATACAGCGATATGATATCAAAGGCTGATAAGCCTGCGGCTGTTTCAGATGATGTTATCAGAGGGGCGTATTTTGTCAAAGATCCGGGTGCTGAAAGTGTGGCTAAGATAATTTCAGACCTTGTGAAGGTCGGAAAGATATTCGACAAGGGTGTGGAAAGACCTATAAAATACAGTGATTTTCTTCTGCTTCTTTGGAACACAACTCAAATGGAGTTTTATTCAATGGTCTTGACAGATCGTGGCATACCATATACAATGTGGGGCAAACGTCCTCAGAAAAACAGTCTGGTGCTGAAAAGATTTATTGCTCTTGCAGAGTTCGTTTTTGAAAGCTACAGTCCTACCGCAAAGGAAAAGGCTTATTCTATCCTTTGGAGATGTAGGCCAGACAGCATCGATTTTGAAGACGCTGAAATTGACGTAGACGATTATGAACAAAACTGTGAAAGCAATGACGCCACGCTTGTTGCAGTAAAGGCGTCTGCCGATACTGTTAATGAGCCTATAGCGAAGCTATATAAGATACTTGATTTTCCTGAGCTTCTTTTTGATAATACCAGCAACAGAGAATATGAGCTTTCAAATCTTATCTATCTTATTGAAAAGTGGGAAAAGCAGGATTTTGCAGGAAACGGCGAGCTTATGGACATGATGAAAAACGAGCTTTCTGTGCTGAAAGAAAAAGAGCTTATCCTTGACAGCAGTGAGCAGAACTGCGTAAGGCTCATGAATCTTCACAAGGCAAAGGGTCTTGAGGGGAATATCGTTATTATGGCGGAGGCTAAAAATCATAAATTCAGCGGAGGAAAGTACACCGACCTTGTGGCTAAAAGACAGGTCTATGTACCTTTGAAAACAAGCGATTATTCATATATGGACTATCTGACATTCTACCCTAATGAGAGGAAGCAGGCAGAGGATAAATATTTTGGCGAACAGCTCAGGCTTGAATATGTTGCGGCCACAAGAGCAAAGCAGGCTTTTATATTTGTGTATACTTTTGAACGGAAAAAACCTGTGATCGACAAACTTATAATGAGCAAAATAGGCAGAGAATTGCCGCAGATAAACAATGCCACAGCGCAAAGTGCTGTGCAGGCGGCGCAGATAAACGTTAAGGATATATTCGACGAGGTGAACAACAGCCGAAATGCTTTTGATGAAAGCGTTAAAAAGCTCAGTGAGAAATATGTTAGCAAAATCACTCCTAGCCACCTTGAGGACGGCAAAAAGGTCACTATACCAAGTGGGGTGGAAACTATTGCCTACAAACGTCCAAAGGGCAGAGATATCGGTCATATGGTACATCGTGCCTTTGAGCTTGCGGTGAATATGCGTGAAAAGCTGTTTCCGTATAACGAAACGCCACAGCAGAATGAGCTAATTCAGAAGATTGTCAGCAGAGCGTATCTCGACTTTGAGGACGAGTGCAGTTCGCAGGATTCTGAGAGCTTTTATAAGGACTATATCAACTATCAGCTTCACAGCTTTTTGAAAGATAAGGATATCGAAAAATTGCTCAAAACTGCGCAGGCGGTGTATACAGAGCTTCCATTCTACAGTATGGACGGCAATGAATACAGCAACGGAGTTATGGATCTTGTGCTTAAAATGTCAGACAAAAGCTTTATCATAATCGACTATAAGACCAACATACAGGAAGAAGCTGACAGAAAGCTTTTTGAGGAGAGAATTTTAAAGACATATCGTTCACAGCTTGATTTTTATGAAAAAATACTCAGAAAAATGCTCTTGCTCAGTGAGGAAACCAAGGTGGAGTGCCATATTTACTTTATGAATGACGATAAATATATGAAAAACTAGAGCAAAGTCGCTTAAAATATGAATGTGTTAATATTATGAATAATATTATAATTTGTATCGTTCGGTTGACAATGTGATTGAGGTGTGGTATAATAAATCAGTTAATAATGTCGAAAAAAGTAAAAAAAGCAACAATAAGTCTACACTAAGCGTAAGGAGAACGTGAATATGGACGTGTACAAATTATGGACCTGCGATGATAACAGCGAAAGCCAACTGAGTTCTACCTCTTCGGAGATAGAAAAGGAAATTGACGTTCTCAGGAAAACTTTTGATTTTGTCAGGCTTCTGAAAGCGGACGGTCCTCATGGAGTGAGCGGCTGCGTTGAAAATCCATGTCAGTGTTTTTCTTTTTGGAAAGTGGACGAGCCTTGTGAAAACTGTATATCCTTAAAAACTTTTATTGATAAAAAGCCGAGAACTAAGCTTGAATTTATGGGAACTGACATTTATCAGGTCTTTTCAAAGTATGTTCAGGTTGACGGAGAGCCGTATGTTATGGAGCTTATCAAAAAGCTTGATGATGACTCTATGCTGGGTGCTAAGGACAGAGAAAAGATAATGAATAAGCTGTCAAAATATCATAAGGCAATGTATACTGATGCATTGACAGGTGCGAGCAACAGGAGATATTTTGAAGATAAGCTTAAAAAGTCCCATGTGCCTGCGGGCGTTGCGATGATAGATCTTGACGACTTCAAGGTTTATAACGATACATGCGGTCATGACGCAGGAGATATGGTGCTTGTGACAGTGGTTGATGTTATAAGGCGCTGTATTAGAAAATCTGATGTGCTTGTGCGTTATGGTGGCGACGAGTTTTTGCTTGTCATGCCTGATATTCAGGAGGATGATTTTGCCCATAAGCTCAGGAAGATAAAACGAAATATCCATGCGGCAACTGTGCCAGGGTATTCAAATATACGTCTGTCAGCAAGTGTCGGCGGCGTTTTCTCTGATGGCGATAGCCTTGACGAAGCTGTCAGCAAGGCTGATAAACTTATGTATCAGGCAAAGACAAAGAAAGATACAGTTGTCACAGATGGTCACGAAAGTGTTGCCGGTGAGCCTCAAAAGCAGGAGATACTTATTGTTGACGATTCAAATATAAACAGAGAGATACTCTCTGAAATGCTTGGCAATGAATATATCATACATGAGGCGGCAAGCGGCGAGGAGTGTATTGACCTGCTTAATCAGTATGGCACTGGAATTTCACTTGTGCTTTTAGATATAATCATGCCCGAAATGGACGGATTTGAAGTCCTTGACTATATGGCGCAACACCATTGGATAGAGGATATCCCTGTTATAATGATATCAAGCGAGGATTCTGTATCCTCTATAAGAAAAGCATATGAGTTTGGCGTTTCTGATTATATCAGCAGACCCTTTGATTCACGCGTTGTGTATCAGCGTGTGTTCAATACCATTAAGCTTTATGCAAAACAGCGCAGACTTATTTCCCTTGTCAGCGACCAGATGTACGAAAAAGATAAAAACAACCGTATGATGATAAGCATACTCAGCCAGATAGTAGAGTTCAGAAACGGCGAAAGTGGAAGCCATGTGGTGAACATAAAGCGCATAACGGAGCTGCTTTTAGATAGGCTTCCTATGCGCACAAACAAGTATACTGTCAGCGGCACTGAGCAGCTTCTCATACCAATGGCTGCGGCACTCCATGATATCGGCAAGATAGGCATTGACGATAAGATACTCAATAAGCCCGGCAGGCTAACCAAAGAGGAGTTTGAGATAATGAAAACTCACTCCGCTATCGGAGCGCATATGCTTGAAAGTCTTGAGCAGTTCCGTGACGAGCCACTCTTGAAGATAGCCCATGACATATGCAGGTGGCACCATGAGCGTTATGACGGCAAGGGCTATCCCGACGGACTAAAAGGCGACGAGATACCCATATCGGCTCAGATAGTTTCTGTCGCCGACGTTTATGACGCACTTGTCAGCGAGCGAGTTTACAAAAAGGCGTATTCTCATGAAAAAGCTATGGCATTGATACTTAACGGAGAGTGCGGTACATTCAACCCTGTGCTTGTCGAATGTCTTAAAGATATTCAGAACGAGCTTGCAAAGGGCGTAGAATAAGAGATGATATGATTTGTAAGGAGTGTCCTGATGACTACTAGAGAATTTTATGAAAGCATTGGCGCAAGTTATGACAACGTTCTGGTACGTTTCGGCAGTGAGAAAATGATAACAAAGTTTGCAAAAAGATTTGCTGATGATACAACTTTTCAGGATATGTGCAAGGCTTTAGAGGAGAAAAACGCCAAGGAAGCTTTCCGTATGGCTCACACCCTCAAAGGCATTTGCAGCAATCTTGGCTTTGACGAGCTTTACAAGGCGAGCTATGACCTTACAGAGGATCTTAGGGACGGTGAGCTGTCAGGCTATGAGCAGGATTATGAAAAGGTCTGCGAAAAATATAAGATAGTTTATGACAATGTGACAAAAATAGATAGCTGAGTTTTGACCGATAGTCTGTCAGACTGTCGGTTTTATGGTGAGGAGGAGCTTCCACCACATGAGCTTAGAATGATGTCTGCGTTCAATGCGAAGATAGCAAACTTCAATCGCAAAACTATCAAGGGCAGACAGCGTTTCAGAATGAAATATTTAATTTGCTCCAGAAAATAGCAAAACACCCGTATCATGTGCGATACGGGTGCTTTTTTATCAGAAGCCTTGTTCTTTAAGCTCTTTTACTATATCTACATAAAATTCTCTCACGTCAAAATCCTTGATGTTCTCCCTGAAAAGGTCGATAACGTCGCCATGAGAAATGCCACGCTTACCCTTGTGTTCTATCATCTTGGAGTTTTCACCATAAAGTCCCGACTCAACTGTTACTAGCCCGTCATTGCCCTTGCCGTATGGCTTGTTGAGCAGATAGCCGATATTTAACGGAAAACCTGCGGAACGTATGCTGTTCATTTTGCTCATCACGGAGCGGTAGGAAACCAACTGGCTGTCAGGAGTGCTTGCGTTAAGCTCAGAGCAGTTTTTGTAAGTCAGGTCATAAACGCCATCTAAAAAGCTTGGGTCTTTGTCACCCAGAGCAGTGAAAAGCTTGTTGTATTTTCTATCAACAAAGCCCTGTATGCTCTCCGGTATCTTCCCAAGAAGCATATCAACGAATTTACAGCCATAGTGTGGCGTGTTTATGGTGGTAAGAGTTGCCACATATTTGTCCATGCCGAGGTGAGAGATAGCGTATCTCGAGTCAAGCCCACCCTTTGAGTGTGCGATTATGTTGACCTTTTCTGCACCAGTTTCTGCAATGACTTCTTTTATCCTTTCAGCTACCTCAGTGGCACTGACGGATACTTTGTTGGCGGACTGTTGCTTGCCGTAATAGACCTCTGCGCCATTTCTAATAAGTTCATTAGGTATCCTGCCCCAATAGTTTATTACCTGCCAATCACGGAAGAATATGCCATGCACCATAAGTATAGGATACTTTGTCTTGCATATCTCGTTCTCTTTTCGTGCAGCGTCAAGGTCAAGCTTTGCCTGCTCGAAGTAGTATTCACTTCTCGCTGCCTTGTAGAATTTTCTGAACACGATGCAGTTCATAAGTGGTATGTACCATGTAAACAGCAAAAGAATATACCACGATATTTTTATCTGACGTGCAGAAATAGCTATCCTTATGATGCCGCTCAGACACAAAAGCGTTGTTACAGCATAAGCGCAAAGTGCATTTGCAAGAAGCCGCCAACCGTTCAGTTTTGTAAAGCAAAGTGCTATAACTATTATAAGCTGTATAACGCTTTGCAAAACACCGCAGCCAAGTACAAACGCTCCGGAATCAAGCCGTCGGATTTTTCCATGAGAACCTTTGCGTCCATGTGATTTGAACATGAAAACCAAGGTGTATAGTGCCAAAAGTATGATGATAAGCGTTTTGAGCAGAGAATTTATGTCAATAAGTTTCCACAGCGCAGGTGCGTTTGCAAGCAGAAGCACCGGTATAGAAAGAAAAGTTCCCCTAATTTTTTTCATTTTTTACCCCTTAAAGATTATTTTTCAGTTTTACGTGTCTAATATCGTTTCCCACAAACATAATAGGCATGAAACAGCCTGTGAGCCTCGAAACTATACGCTCATTATATTTTGCATTGTATTCATCATTGGTGAGATTGGTAGAGATTATCGTTGGCCTGCCAAGGTTGATACGCTCGTTGATTATTTCATAGATCACGGAATCGGTAAAGCTCGTTTGAAATTCTGAGCCGAGGTCGTCAAGGATAACAAGGTCGGCATTCTCTATGATGTCAAGTGTCTGACCTGTAGCTCTGCCGAAATGCTCGTCCTCTATCTGTCTGAGAAGCTTCAGCAGAGAGGCGAAAATGACGCTGTAGCCCTTTTGTATAAGTTCATTTGCAATGCAGGCTGAAAGAAAAGTCTTGCCAAGACCTGTTTTGCCAATGAAAAACAGTGATGGAGAGTTTTCATGAAATTTGTCAGCATATGCACGGCAGTTTGAATACACCGTTCTCATTTTCTCTCTCGGTGACATTCCATTACCGTCGCTTTCTGGATAAAATTCTATCCTGAACTCAGAAAAATCGTGGAGCTGGATACTGCAATTCTCGTTAAGCTCCTCAGTGGTGTATTTTTTCAGCAAGTCGGTGAAGCACTGGCACTTCACTCCGTCACGATAGCCATAATCACAGCATTTAGGACAGTAATAGTGATAATCAAGGTAGTCTTCAGGATAACCTCCCATTTTAAGCAGCCCTTTAATGGCACGTTTAGTATTGGCATTGTTTTGACGCATTTTTTGTATATATTCTCTTCCATGAGCATTTTTGCCTACTATGCCCTTCATGAGTTCACAGTTATTTGCTTTTAGTGATCTTGTAAGAACCTCTATTTCAGGAAGTCGCTGTGCTATCTCCTGAGCGTGAACCTCATGCTCGTTCATGACAGCTTCACGCCGCCTTTTAAGTTCATTTTCAGCCTTGTCATATGCGGTTATTGAATATTTCATTTTTTACTCCTTATCATAGCTTTCCTGATTTTTCAAGATCAAAATTCATTGCGAATTTTTCAAAATCATCAAGATCATAGGAAGTTTGCTTATTAGTATTCTTATTTTTCTTGGAGGTGTGGTACTTTTCGTCCTCGTGTGTGACCTGTTCAGGGGTAGTGATGCTCTTGCCTGCCCAGTTTGACAGTATAGTGTCTATATATTTGTAATTCAGTTTGTTGGTATTGTCAACGCACTTGTTATAGGCTATCTCCAGCATTTCAACAGTGAAGCCCATTGTTCGCCACTTTTCTATAAACTCAAGCTGCTGCTTTGACGGCTTTGCGGTCTGTCCGAAAATTTTCAGTACCTTGAATTCATACTTTTTTATGTTGGAAAGCCTAATTATTTCT
>OLRG01001412.1_pt1 | contig 19450 bp, 12 predicted proteins | sample 1672331 | NCBI WGS metagenome assembly OLRG01 (sample SAMEA3136672, study PRJEB25190) | human gut metagenome
ACTTCCCGCAGGTGGCACTGCACTGGCAGGACAGCATGGAGCTGGTCTTTGTCAAAAAAGGGCGCGGCATCGTGCAGGCCGGGCTGACGACCTACACGGCACAGGCAGGCGACATTTACGTGTTTGCCCCCGGTGTACTGCACGCCCTGCGCCAGCTGCCCGGTGAGGCAATGGAATATGAGAACATCATCTTTGAGCTGGAGCTGCTGGGCGGCGCCGGTGACATCTGTGCCGAGAAGTACCTGCTGCCGCTGCAGAGCGGACGTCTGGCTCTGCCCATGCGCCTTGGCCCGGAAGACTGGGGCTACAACTGGGCAGTGCGGTGCCTGCACGCGGCGGAGGAATTCAACAAGATCAAAGACGTGGGATATGAACTCTGTATAAAGGGCGAGCTGCTGCTGTTTCTGGCGGCGCTGGTGGGCCGCACCGGAGACCTGCCCCCTGCCGATACCCCCGATACCCGGCGGCTGAAAACCGTGGTGCAGCTTGTGAATGAGGGCTACGCGGGGGCGCTGCATGTGACCGACGCAGCGGCGGCCTGCGGATGCAGCCCCAGCCATTTTATGCGCTGGTTCAAGAAAATGACCGGCCAGGGCTTTACCGAATACCTGAACGAGCAACGCCTGAACGCCGCCGCCGATGCCCTGCGCAGCGGCAGCGACACCGTGCTGGCGATTGCGGAGCAATGCGGGTTTGAGAATTTGTCCTACTTCAACCGTCTGTTCAAAAAGCGGTACGGGATGACGCCGCGGGAATACAGGGGGAGAAAATAAAAAAGCCTTCCCCCGAGGGGGAAGGCGGCCCGAAGGGCCGGATGAGGGGCGAGTCTGCGGCGAAATCCCGTGAACGGGTGGCTGCGGAAGCTTTGCCCTCATCCGTCCGCTTCGCGGACAGCTTCCCCCGAGGGGGAAGCCTGAAATTATGCCTTTTTGCTGTAATCCCGTGCGCCGTAAATAGCCGTGCCGACGCGGACGATGGTCGCGCCCTCGGCGATGGCGGCGGCGTAGTCGTGGCTCATGCCCATGGACAGAATGTCCATCTGTGCCCGGTCATAGTGCCGGGCGTCGGCTCTGGCCAAAAGCTCCCGCATCTGTGCAAAAAAGCGGCGGGTCTCGGTGTCGTCGGCGTCGGCGGGCGGGATCGCCATCAGGCCGCGCAGACGGATGTGCTCCCTGGCGGCGGCAGCCTCCAAAAGCGGGAACAGGCTGTCGGCGTCCACGCCGCTCTTGCTGGCCTCCTCGCCGATGTTGATCTCGACGAGGATGTCCTGCACCAGCCCCAGACGGGCCGCGGCGGCATCGATCTTATCCAAAAGGCGCGTGCTGTCCACGCTCTGGATCAGCGCGGCGCGGCCTACGACCTTGTTGACCTTGTTCGTCTGTAAATGCCCGATGAAGTGCCCGGGCTTGCCGTTGTAGGCGTTCGCGTCGGTCTTTTCGACCAGCTCCTGCACATGGTTTTCACCGAACAGGTCAATGGGCAGGTCGGCGCTGTAGCGCACCTCCTCCACCGTGCGGGTCTTGCAGGCGGCGCAAAGGCGCACCTCTGCCGGGTCGCGGCCTGCGGCCTTGGCGGCAGCGGCCATCGTCTCACGGATCTTCGCGACGGCCTCGGCCATCTGCTGCTTCTGGGCTTCGGGAATCATCGCACTTCCTCCTGACTGTAAACGGCGCGGGAACCGCCGATGAACGGCGGACGGGTGCGGGCGCAGAGCAGAATTGCCTGCCCGATGTGGTCCATCGACAAGCGCACCGGCACAGCCACGCGGCGCAGGTGCATACCGATCAGCGTACCGCCAATGTCCATGCCCGCGGCGGCTCTGACCTCCTCCACAAGGACGGGATCGTTAAAGCGCTGCCAGCAGTTCGTGGCCCAGCTGCCGCCCGCGTGGGGCTGCGGAATGGCCGAGACAATCTGATAGCCGTTGGCCTTCGCGGCCTCGCGCTCAATGACGATAGAACGGTTCAGATGCTCACAGCACTGGGCGGCCAGATAGACGCCCTGCTCCTGCAATGGCGGCAGCACGCCCGCCAGCACGGCAGCGGCAGCCACCATGCTGGAATCCTTGCCGATGCGCCCGCCCATGATCTCGCTGCTGGAGCAGCCGACCACAAAAATGTCCCCGGTCTCAAGATGCGCAGCCTGCAGCAGTTCTTCCGTAGCCTGCCGCGCCTGCGCCGTAAGTTTTGCATAATCCACAGGTAATGCCCCCTTTGGTTATTATTATAGCAGGGGTGTCAATAAAAGAAAAGCCTTCCCCCGCGGGGGAAGGTGGCCCGTAGGGCCGGATGAGGGCGACCCTGCGGATACTGCTCATAAATGGGTGGCTCAGACTGTCGAGAAACTCTTGTAGGGGCGAGCATTGCTCGCCCGTGCCCGTTTGCCTTGCAAGAAACTGTCCCGGAAAATGCGTTGCTGCGGTAAGTTGGCGGGCGACCAATGGTCGCCCCTACACACGCAATAAGGCGGGAATGCAATTTTTTTGACGGTCTGAATCGACAGCGTGCAACGGATTTGGCACACTTTCGACTTTTTTGTTTTGGTCTTACGCCGTCACATCCTCAAACTGACTGTTGTACAAATCGGCATAGAACCCGCCGGCTTCGATCAGCTCGTCGTGGGTGCCCTGTTCGACAATGTCGCCCTCGCGCATGACCAGGATCAAATCGGCATCGCGGATGGTGGACAGGCGGTGCGCGATGACGAAGCTCGTGCGGCCCTGCATCAGGCGGTCCATAGCCGTCTGGATGCGCTGCTCGGTGCGGGTGTCAACGCTCGATGTCGCCTCATCGAGGATCAGAATGCGGTTGTCCGCCAAAATCGTGCGGGCAATCGTCAAAAGCTGCTTCTGGCCTTGGCTGACGTTGGAGGCGTCCTCGTTCAGCTCCATCTGGTAGCCGCCGGGCAGCGTGCGGATAAAGTGGTCGGCGTTTGCTGCCTTCGCGGCGGCAATGACCTCCTCGTCCGTGGCATCCAGACGGCCATAGCGGATGTTCTCCATGATCGTGCCCTTGAACAGCCAGGTATCCTGCAGCACCATGCCGAAGCCCTCGCGCAGGTCGCTGCGGTCAAAGTCCCTGACGTTGTGGCCGTTCAGCAAAATTTCGCCGGAATCCACATCATAGAACCGCATGAGCAGCTTGACCATTGTGGTCTTGCCCGCGCCGGTGGGGCCGACGATGGCGACCTTCTGGCCGGGCTTGACATTGCAACTGAAATTGTGGATGACGGTCTTTTCCGGCGTGTAGCCGAACTTTACATGGTCAAACGTGACCTGACCGTCGATGCAGGCGGGGTCGGCGCGGCGGGCGGGGTCGGCCAGCTGGTCCTCCTCGGGCTCGTTCAAAAATTCAAAGACGCGCTCGGCGGCGGCGGTCATGCTTTGCAGCATGTTGGACACCTGCGCCAGCTGCTGGATGGGCTGGGTGAAGTTCTTGACGTACTGGATGAACGCCTGAATATCGCCGATGGTGATGGCACCCGCTGCGGCAAAAATGCTGCCGACGATGGCGACGGCCACATAGCCCAGGTTGCCCACAAAGTTCATGATGGGCTGCATCAGGCCGGACAAAAACTGCGATTTCCACGCGGATTCGTACAGCTTATCGTTCGCGGTGTTGAAGTCGTCCAGCACGGCGGCCTCGCGGTTGAACGCCTTGATGACGTTGTGGCCGGAGTAGACCTCCTCGACCTGACCGTTGACAACGCCCAGTGTCGCCTGCTGCGCCTTGAAATACTTCTGGCTGAACTTGACGACCACCAGCACCAGCGCCAGCGAGACCGGCAGGATCAGCAGGGCGATCAGCGTCATTTTAGGGCTGATGGACAGCATCATGATGAGAACGCCGACCATCGTCGCAACGCTGGTAATCAGCTGGGTCACGCTCTGGTTCAGGCTCTGGCCCAGCGTATCCACGTCGTTTGTAATGCGGGACAGCACCTCGCCGACGGTGCGCTTTTCAAAGTAGGCCAGCGGCAGGCGGTTGATCTTTTTGCTGATCTGGTCGCGGAAGTCGTAGCAGACCTTCTGCGACAGGCCGGACATGAGCCAGCCTTGAATGAAGCTGAACGCCGCGGACAGCAGGTACATGCCCAGCAGGAACAGCAGCACCTTGCCGATGTAGGCAAAGTCGATGCCGCCCACGCCGCGCAGCTTGGCGATCCAGCCGGTGGCCAGCGCCGTGGTGGCCTTGGCCAGGATCTTCGGCCCTGCAATGTTGAAAATGGTTGACAGAACAGCAAAAACAATGACGACGACCAGCGACAGCTTATACTTGCTCATGGCGGCCAGCAGCTGACGCAGCGTGCCCTTGAAGTCCTTGGCGCGCTCCGTCGTCATGCGTCCGGGTCTTGGCATATCACTCACCCTCCTTCTGCAAATTCAGTTCCTTCTGGCTCAGCTGGCTGCGCGCAATTTCCTGATACGCGGGGCAGCTTTCCATCAGCTGGGCATGGGTGCCCTTGCCGACGAGGCGGCCCTCATCCAGCACCAGGATCTGGTTCGCGTGCAGCACGGTGGAGATGCGCTGCGCCACAATAATGACCGTGGCGTTGTCAGTTTTAGCCTTCAGCGCACGGCGCAGCGCCACGTCGGTCTTGTAGTCCAGCGCCGAGAAGCTGTCGTCAAACAGATAGATCTGCGGGTGCTTGGCGATGGCGCGGGCAATCGAAAGGCGCTGCTTCTGCCCGCCGGAGACGTTGCTGCCGCCCTGGGCAATCGGGCTGTCGAAGCCCTCGGGCTTGGCGGAGATGAACTCCGTGGCCTGGGCAATCTCGGCGGCCTGCTCTGCGTCGGCGTCGGTGATGTGGTCGCCGCCGAACTTCAGGTTGGATGTGATCGTGCCGCTGAACAGCACGCCCTTCTGCGGTACATAGCCCAGCTCGTCGTGCAGCTGTGCCTGGGTCATGTCGCGCACGTCAACGCCGTCAATCGTCACGCTGCCCTCGGTCACATCGTAGAAGCGCGGGATCAGGTTGAGCAGCGTAGATTTGCCGCAGCCCGTGGAGCCGATGATGGCCGTTGTCTCGCCGGGTCTGGCCGTGAAGCTGATGTGCTCGAGCGCGTCCTCGTCGGAGCCGGGATAGCGGAAGCTGACGTCATGGAACGCCACAACGCCGTGGGTGCCGTCCGCGGGCAGTGCCTTGGGCGCAGCGGGGTCATGGATGGTCGAGGGGGTCTTGATGACCTCGTCAATGCGGTCCGCAGCCACACCGGCACGGGGCAGCATGACGGCGACCATCGAGAGCATGAGGAACGACATGACGATCTGCATCGTGTAGGTGATGAACGCGATCATCTCACCCACCTGCATGTTGCCCAGATCCATCGCCTTGCCGCCGAACCAGACGATGAGCAGGCTCGTGCCGTTCATGATGAGCGTCATAAACGGCATCATGGCGACCATCGTGCGGTTGGTGAACAGCTGGGTCTTCATCAGGTCGGTGTTGGCCCTGTCAAAGCGCTTTTCCTCAAATGCCTCGCGGCTGAACGCGCGGATGGGCATAATGCCGGTCAGGATTTCGCGGCTGACAAGGTTCAGCCGGTCCACCAAAACTTGCATCTGCTTGAATTTCGGCATGGCTACGTTCATCAAAACGGCGATGAGCGCCAGCAGTGCGGCCACGGCCACAAAGATGATCCACTCCAGCCCCGTGTTGCCGCTGGCAACGTGCATGATGCCGCCAATGCCCAAAATGGGCGCGTAGGCCACCATGCGCAGCAGGATCACGCAGACGAACTGCACCTGCTGGATGTCGTTCGTAGTGCGGGTAATCAGCGAAGCAGTGGAAAATTTTTCGATTTCGGCGTTGGAGTAGCCGACAACGGTCCTGAACACGTCGCGGCGCAGGTCACGGCCAATGGCGGCGGAGACGCGGGACGCGATAAAGCCTACGGCGACGGCCACGGCAACCATGAGCAGCGTTAAAGCCAGCATCTGACCGCCCGTGCGCAGCAGATAGGACATTTGCACGTCATGGGCAATGCCCTGGGCGTCATATTCCAGCGCGACGAGCAGCATGGCCTGGCTGGACAGGCTGTCGGCGACGGTCTCGTCCAGCTGGGCGAGACCGTCCGTCAGCTGGCTCTGCAGCATTTCCCGTGCGCCGGGGGCCTTGGACGCGGCGGCCAGCTGCGTGGCGACGGCGTCGAGGTCATAGGCCGTGGGGACCACGGCGTCGGTGGTACCGGCGGCAGTGGCGGCATTCTTCGCCGCGGCCATGTACAGCACAACGTCTGGCGTTGTGAACGCATTTTCCAGCGCGGCGGTGTCCGCGTCCGGGTTCAGTGTGCGCATACCGTCCGCGTCGGGGTCGGTGTAGGCTTCGTCCGCCAGTGCGGCGTCGTCCTCGGACATGAGCAGCTCGAGCGCCTGCAGCGTTGTGCTGCGGACGGTGTCGGGCACGGGGCTTTCAATGCCGCCCTGCTGGATGCCGGTGTCCACAATTTTGCTTGTGTAGTCGGGCAGGCTTAAATCGCAGTATGCCTGCACGATGAGCAGCGCAACGACGGCCAGGCAGGCCGCCCAGTGCCGCCCCAGCTGCTTAAAAATTTTCGTCATGCGGGGGTTCTCCTTTCAAATCGTTTTTCATAGCGGCGTTCTCGGCCTCGATGGCGGCGAGCAGAGCGTCCTTTACGGCGTTGGCCTGCGCCAGCTGCTCCGGGGTCAGCCGCGCCATGATGCGGGCAAAGTAGTCGTTCATGGCCTGCTCATTGGCTTTGCGGGCGCGCTCCCCTGCCGGGGTGATGCGTACCAGCGTCTTGCGGCGGTCCTTGGGGTCGGTCTCGCGGACGATGTGGCCGTCCTGCTCCATCTGACGCAGCCCGCGGGAAATCGCCGGCATAGGCTGGTGCATCTGCCGCGCAATGTCCGAGACATAGATCGCGCCGTCGCAGCCGTGCTGCTCAATGAGATTGTACAGACTTTGCAGCATGCCATAGCGGCATTTGGGCTGCCCGGCCAGTGCCATGCGCATCCCGCGCCTGGACAGTGTGTGCAGCCGCGCCACAAAGCGGAACACCCCGCTCAGATAAGGGGTTTCAGTGCCCATTGGTGAACACCTCCTGTTAATAGTTGGCTTGTGTTAATTATTAAAACATGATAATAATACACCCTCCTGCACCGCAGTGCAAGAGGGTGTAAGGAAGTTTTAAGATTTGTTCATAAAGTGGGGAGGCTTTAGGCTTATTCCTTCACGCACGCAAGATTGCTCAGCGTCACACCCTTGCACAGCCCCAGCGGCAGGGCGACGGACGGCTTGGTGATGGTAATGTCCTTAAAGACAATGTCCTCGACCTCATAGCCCGGCTTGTCAAAGCCCGCGATCTCGATCGGGGCGGCATCGTGTCGGCTGCGGTCATGGTCCAGCACCTCGGCGGTCAGGGTCAGCCGCTCAAAGAAGCAGTGCTCGAGCTTCGGCGGGGCACCGGCGGGCACACCGTCGTCATTGTACGGTACGCTGTGCAGCATGACGCGGGGCGTGATGCAGTCCCGCACGGTCACGCCGCGCACATAGCCGCCGCGCTTGGGCGTGGCCTTGATCTCGATGCCGGACAGCGAGTTTGCCAGATCGCAGTCCCAGATCTGCACGTCCTCCACGCCGCCGCTCATCTCGCTGCCGATGCAGATGCCGTGGCCGCAGTCACTGCGGCAGTCAAACACCCGGATATGCGCGCAGGGACGGTTGATTTCGTTGCCCTCGGGGTTCTTGCCGCTCTTGATGGCGACAGCGTCGTCCCCCGTGAAGAACTCCGACGCAAACAGCGTGCAGTTCGTTGAGGAGTCCGGGTCCCAGCCGTCGCCGTTCCAGACGCCCTCGGACACAAAGGTGCAGTGGTCGGTCTGGATGTCGTCGCAGTAGATCATGTGGACGTTCCAGGACGGGCCGTTTTTCAGCGTGATACCGCTGATCCAGACGTTCTCACAGTTGCTTAAATTGATAAGCCGCGGACGGACGCGGCCCGGGATCGTGTCGCTGTTCTCGCAGCTTTCGACGAGCTCCCGGTTGTCGTCCAGAAAGCTCTTGATGCGGGCACGCTCGTCCTCAATGATCTTACGGGCCAGCTCCTGCCCGCCGCCGCAGATCGTGCCCCTGCCGCGGATGATGATATTGCGGCAGTTCGGGCCGGTCTTGTGGTTCATGTCGCCCGCGTTCAAAAGGCTTGAGTAGCAGCGCATCTCGGTGCCCTCAAACCGGCTGGGGATGCGGGGCGAATAGTCGTGAATGTTCGTTGTGCCCTGCAGGACCGCGCCCTTGGCCAGATAAATTTCCAGATCGCTGTGCAGCCGCAGTGCGCCGGTCAGGAAATCGCCCGCCGGCACGTACAGAATATCGTCCGCGCCGCAGTCGTTGATGGCCCGCTGTAAATTGTCGGTGTTCAGGATATGGCCGTCGCCCTTGCAGAAGTAGGGCGCGGCGGTAATGTCGATGCGGCGTTTTTCCCTGCCGAACTGCAGCGTGGCCGAGCCGATGCAGTAGCTGCCGCTGACCACGTCCACCCGGAAGGCACTGCCGTAGCTCAGCCCTTCTATCGTAAAATGGGTGCGGTCTGTGCGGCCAATGGCCTCGCCGTTCAGGGAGACCGTGTATTCCGCCCCGCTGGGCGCGGCGGCGGGTTTATCCCAGTACAGCACCGCGTAATCTTCGGTGCAGCGTATATTCAAATTGCCTTGTTTCATGGTGACGTCCTTTGGTTATGGGGAGTTTGCTCTTTCTTACATATTGTACCACAGTGTGCGCGTTTATCCAAGACTTGGGGGTGACAAAATACGCGGGCTGAAATGGCGCAGGTTTTTACACTTTGCAAGGTTGACATTTATAATCACATCTGCATAGTGGGGATATAGAGAAGTAGGGGCCGGGCATGCCCGGCCCGCGGCTTTGCCCATAGAACTCGTTTACGGGCGAGAGAGGAACGATACATGTTAAACCAGTTTTCACGCACGCAATTACTGCTTGGCAAGGAGGGCATGGACCGGCTGCTTTGCTTTTGTGCGGGATGTATGGTACAATAGGGAAACACTGTAGGGGCCGGGCATGCCCGGCCCGCGGCCTGCCTATAAGCGGGCGTCCCCCGTGAAGCTGCGGGCCGCACATGTGCGGCCCCTACTGCGCGGCGATTTATACTGCACGAAAGGAGCTGCCATGGACAAGGCTATATTTGAAACGACCCATCTGGCGGCCCTGAACGACCAGCAGCGCGCGGCGGTGGAGGCGGTCAACGGCCCGGTGCTGCTGCTGGCGGTGCCGGGCAGCGGCAAAACCACCGTGCTCATCACCCGGCTGGGCTATATGACCGAGGTCTGCGGCATTGCGCCGGAAGCCATCCTGACGATGACCTACACCGTCGCCGCCACGCAGGAGATGCGCGCCCGGTTCGCGGCACGGTTCGGCGGCGAATTGGCCGCACGGCTGGAGTTCCGCACCATCAACGGCGTGGCGGCGCGCATCATCGCGCTGTACAGCCGCATGTATGGCCGCACCCCGCCGGAGCTCATCCGCAATGAGAGCGAGACCACGCCGCTGCTCATGCGGCTGTGGCAGGACACAAACCATGAGTACCCCGCCGAGAGCACGGTCAAGGACCTGCGCACGGCCATCACCTACATAAAAAATATGTGCCTGACTGACGCGGAGCTGGACGAGCTGGAAACCGACATTGAGAATCTGCCCGACCTGTACCGCGGCTACCAGAAGGCGCTGAAGGCCGCGCACAAAATGGACTACGACGACCAGCTCTGCTTTGCGCTGCAAATCCTGCGCGGTGCGCCCGCGGTTGCTGCGGCGTTCCGCAAACGGTACAAGTATTTCTGCGTGGATGAGTCGCAGGATACGTCCAAGGCGCAGCATGAAATTATCCGCGTGCTGGCGCAGGAAAGCGGCAATATCTTTATGGTCGGCGACGAGGACCAGAGCATTTACGGCTTCCGCGCCGCCTACCCCCAGGCGCTGATGGACTTTGAAAAGACCTATCCCGGCGCACAGATTTTGCTGATGGAGCAGAACTATCGCTCCACAGAGCCGATTCTGGAGGCTGCCAACCGCTTTGTGGCGCGCAACCGCTATCGCCGCCCCAAGACCATCGCACCGACGCAGGGCCCCGGCGCACCGCTGCAGATCGTCACCGTGCCGCGCCGCGCCGACCAGCTGCCATTCTTGTTTGAGACGGCGCAGCACTGCGATACCGGGACGGCGGTGCTGTTCCGCAACCACGAGAGCGCACTGCCCATCATCGACCTGTGCGAGCGGCGGGGCATCCCCTACGCCTGCAAGGCAGTGGACCAGACCTTTTTTACCAACAAGATCGTCCGCGATGTGACCGATATTTTCACGCTGGCCGCACACCCCGCGGATGGGGAAACTTTTCTGCGCTGCTACTACAAATTCGGCGTGCCCGTCACCCGCGCACAGGCGCTGTTTGCCTGCAATCAGGCGCGGCAGTACGGGCAGGGCTGCTGGACGGCCCTGCTGAATGAGGACAGCATCCGTCCGCGCACCCGCGCCGCCATGGCTGACGTGACGGACGGTCTGGCGCGTCTGCCCAAAATGGCCGCGGACGATGCGGTGCGGTTCCTGGCCGACCAGCTGGGCTACGGCAAATATCTGGACAAAAACGGCATGGACCGCACGAAGCTGGCCGTGCTGGAAATGCTCGGCGCACAGGAGCCGACGCCGCGGCACCTGCTGCGGCGGCTGGAAAAGCTGCGCAGCATCATACAAAACCATGAGAATCCGCCCGGGTGCAGGTTTTTGCTTTCGACGATCCACTCGGCCAAGGGGCTGGAATATGACCGGGTCATTTTGTTGGATGTGCTGGACGGCATTCTGCCCGCCAAGCCGGAGCTGTGCTGCCGCACGCCCGGTGAGACACAGCAGTATGAGGAGGACCGGCGGCTGTTTTACGTGGCCATGACCCGCGCGCGGCAGCAGTTGGTGCTGTTTGACTGCGCGGCGGAGCGCTCGGCCTTTGTGGATGAGGTGCTGTCCGGTCTGCCCGGCCATCGCAAACGCCACGACGCCGAGCCCGCGGGCCGCCGCACACCCCCGCCCGCGGCACGCGCCCCGCTGCCGCCTGTGGATGTGGACAGCATCACCGCCGTCGGTGCCCATGTGCGGCATGCCGTCTTTGGCCCCGGCACCGTGGAAAGCGTTGTGGGACGCCGCGTGACCGTGCGCTTTACGGCAGGTCCGCGCACACTGGACGCCCAGGTCGTCGCGGAGCGGCATCTGATGTGGGCGGAGTGAAAAGCTCTTGCCTCCCTCTGCGAGACAGACTCCCCCGATACGGGGGAGGTGGCGCTTGCGCCAGAAGGGGAGCGGTGGCCCGTAGGGCCGGAGGGAGAGAACTTTGCCATGACCCGAAATATTTCGGATAACCGCGAAGCTCTCTCCCCCACCGCCTGCGGGCGGAGCCCCCTCGCAGAGGGGGCCAAGGAAGTGAGGTATTTTGATGAAAAAAATTCTGCTTCTCGCCACAGGCGGGACGATTGCAAGCCGCCCTACGGCGGCGGGCGGGCTGGCCCCGGCCATCACGTCAGAAGAGCTGCTGGCCTGCGTGCCCGAGCTGGCTGACCTGTGCGAGGTCAGCGCTGTGCAGGTGTTCAACCTGGATTCGACGAACGTCGGCCCCGCGCAGTGGCAGAGCATTGTGCGCTGCATCAAAGAAAATTATGATGCCTGCGACGGCTTTGTCATCGCCCACGGCACAGACACGATGGCCTACACCGCCGCGGCGCTCAGCTACATGGTGCAGAACAGCGCGAAGCCCGTTGTGCTGACCGGCAGCCAGAAGTCCATCTACAACCGCGATACCGACGCGCGCAACAACCTCTACCGCGCGTTCGTCTACGCGGTCAGCGACGGCGCGTGGGGCGTGCAGCTGGTGTTTGACAACAAGGTCATTCTGGGCACACGCGCGCGCAAGACGCGGACGCGCAGCTTCAATGCGTTTTCCAGCATCGACTACCCCGAGACCGCGGTGTTCCGCGATACGCGGCTGGTGACGTTTCTGCGCCGCCCCACGGAGCAGCCGCCCGTGCGGTTCTATGAAAGGCTTGAACCCGCCGTTTTTGTGCTGCGGCTTGTGCCGGGCATGCGGGCGGACATCATCCCGCTGCTGGCTCCGCACTACCGCGCACTGGTGCTGGAGAGCTTCGGCGTCGGCGGCCTGCCGGGCGGGGAGCACGGCGAGATGTTCGCCGCCCTGCGCCGCTGGTGTGAAAGCGGGCGGCTGGCGGTGTTTACCACGCAGGTCCCGCACGAGGGCTGCGACCTGGCCGTCTACGAGGTGGGCCGCGCCGTCGGTGAGCTGCCCGGCGTCCTGGAGGCCCGCGACATGACCCCCGAGGCTGTCGCCGTCAAGCTGATGTGGGCGCTGGGCCAGACCGAGGACCGGGAGAAGGCGGCACGGCTGTTTGAGATGCCGATTGAATACGACATAATGTAAAGATGAGAAGCCTTCTCCCCCGTGAGCAGGCTTTAGAAAGCAAAGGCTGCCCCGGGCATGCCCGGCCCCTACAGGCAAGTCCTGATTGCAACGTGGCTGCGATCTATTTTCAAACTTATTACATATTTTGTGAACAAACATTACATAACATGTAAACATTAGCACTCTACTATTGACAGTGCTAATATTCGGTGCTATTATAGAGGCGTTCCAAGGGAAAGAGGAACGGAAGGACCGAATCCCCAAAGGGAACGCAACAATGTGTATCAAAAGTCAACCGCTCACAAACAAAACGGGCGGCCGATGAAAATTGGAGGAATGACTTATGATGATGGTTCCGTATATGTTCAATGAGGCTTTGATGGATGATCTGTTCAGCAACGATTGGGAGCACGATTTTGACCGCGCCATGAAGGCCGCTGCCCCCCGCGGTATGTTTGGCAAACGTGCCGCCAATGTGATGAAAACCGATGTCCGCGAGAACAAGGACAGCTACGATGTGTTCGTTGATCTGCCCGGCTTCAAGAAAGAGGATGTCAAGCTGGATCTGGACAACGGCTATTTGACCATCAGCGCCCAGCGCAATGAGGAGCTGGATGACAAGGACAACGAGGGCCGCTATATCCGCCAGGAGCGTGCTACCGGCAGCTGCGCACGTAGCTTCTATGTCGGCAAGGAGCTGGAGCCCAAGGACATTAGCGCTAAGTTTGAGAACGGCATCCTGACCCTGCATCTGCCCAAGGCCGAGGCCAAGAAGCTCGAGCCGAAGCAGACGCTGATCGAGATCGAGTGATTGCAAAAAAATGTGCAGCCATGCTGCACCGTAGGGGCGCATTCTATATGCGCCCGCTTGGCAGCATCCCGTTGTGAAAAAAGATGAACGCAGGGTAAACGTCCACGGGCGGATATAGAATCCGCCCCTACAGAGTCCCTGCCCTAAAAATCATCAGGCCGCAGCCCAAAATTCCGGGCTGCGGCCTTTTGTTTTGCTGCAAGGTGTGCTATAATTCCATGTAGATGTAAGAAAAGTACAGGGAGGTCCTGCCCGTGCAATATTCCGATGAGCATCTGCGCTATCTGCGCCTGCTGTCTCAGAAATACCAGACCGTGGCCGCCGCGGCCAGCGAGATCATCCGCATTGAGGCCCTGCTCCGTCTGCCCAAGGGCACCGAGCACTTCATGAGTGACCTGCACGGCGAGCACGAAGCGTTCGTACATATATTAAACAGCGCATCGGGCGTCATCCGTGAAAAAATCGACACGGTGCTTGGCACCGGTGTCTCCGCCGAGGAGCGTGCCGAGCTGGCGACGCTCGTCTATTATCCCAATCAGAAGCTGCCCGAGCTGAAAGCCCGCCAGAGGGACCTGCACGCCTGGTATCGCATGACGCTGCTGCGGCTCATCGACCTGTGCCGGTTCGTGTCCAGCAAGCATACCCGCGACCATGTGCGCCGCTGTCTGCCGCAGAACTGCGGTTACATCCTCGACGAGCTGCTTCACGCCCACTTTGAGGACCACGACAAGGACCAGTATTACGGCGAGATCATTGAGAGCATCATCCGCTATGACCGCGCCGACGCCTATATTATCCGCTTCTGCGAGGTCATCAAGCGGCTGGCCGTGGACCGTCTGCACATTGTGGGCGACCTGTTTGACCGCGGCCCGCGCCCGGACCGCATTCTGGACAGTCTGATGGCACATCATCAGGTGGACATCCAGTGGGGCAACCACGACGTGGTCTGGATGGGCGCGGCAGCGGGCAGCCCGCTCTGCATTATGACCGTGCTGAAAACAACGCTGGCCTACAACAATTTGGACACGCTGGAGGGCGGCTACGGCATCAGCCTGCGCCGCTTGGAGCGCTTTGCCCAGCATACTTACGCGGATTCCGATGTTTCGCGCTGGCTGCCCCACGCCGACCAGCGCACAGCGGCAGGCGACCTGACTGCCGCCGCGCGGATGCACAAGGCCGTGACCATTATGATGCTCAAGCTGGAGGCACAGGTCATTGCCCGCAACCCGGATTTTGATTTGCAGGGCCGCGACTTTTTGAACCACATTGACTTTGCCGCGGGCACGGTGGACTATTTCGGCACGACCTATCCCCTGCTGGACTGCGACTTTCCCACCGTTGACCCGGCCAACCCCGCCGCGCTGACTGCCGACGAGGAAAAAATCGCCGCCGAGCTGGTGCGCAGCTTTGCCGAGAGCGAGCGCCTGCAGCGCCATGTGCAATTTTTGTACGCCCACGGCGCGTTTTATAAAATGTGCAACGGCAATCTGCTCTACCACGGCGCAGTGCCGATGACCGAGGACGGCGCGTTTGCGGCCATTCGGTTTGAGGGCACAGCCCGCAGCGGCAAGCAGCTGTTCGACTACTGTGACCGCCGCGCCCGCCAGGGCTACAGCGCGCCCGCGGGCAGCCCGGCACGGCTGGCCGGACAGGACTTTTTGTGGTACCTGTGGTGCGGGGCAAAATCGCCGCTGTTTGGCCGCAGCGCCATGACGACGTTTGAGCGGCTTTATATTGCCGACCCGGCGGCCCAGGTGGAGATCAAGGACCCCTACTACAGGCACATTGCCGACCCGCGCACCGCCGAGCATATTTTGCGCGAATTTGGTCTGTCCGGCGAGGGCAGCCACATCGTAAACGGCCATGTCCCGGTCCGCGCCATCGAGGGGGAAAGCCCCATCAAGGGCGGCGGACGGCTCATCATTATTGACGGCGGCTTCTGCCGTGCCTACCACCGGCGCACCGGCATAGCCGGCTACACACTGGTCTATAACTCCCGCGGGTTGATCTTGCGCACCCACCAGCCGTTTGAGAGCGTGGACAAGGCCATCCACGAGGACGAGGACATTGCCAGCAAGAGCGAGTATATCTATACTGCGCCCCAGCGCATTCTGGTGCGCGACACCGACGAGGGCGGGCGCAAGCAGGCGCTGATCCGCGACCTGACAGCCCTGGTCGAAGCCTACCAGAGCGGTGTGATCGCGCAGGGCGTGGCGCAGGAAATGTGACGGTTGAAATTTGCACAAATTGTTCTATAATAGGGAAATAGTGGGATGCCTGTAGGGGCCGGACATGTCCGGCCCGGTACCTACCCATGAGCACACACCGGCGGGAAACCCGCGGGCCGGGCGTGCCCGGCCCCTACAATGCGGTGTCTACAGATACATAAAAGGAGACGATTTAACCATGGCTTGCACCACCATTCTGGTCGGCAAAAATGCGTCCTACGACGGGTCCACGATGATCGCCCGCAACGACGATTCCGGCTCCGGCCATTTCACTGCCAAAAAGTTTACCGTTTTTCAGCCGCAGGACTACCCCGCGGTCTATAAATCCGTCATTTCGGGCGTCGAGATCCCCCTGCCCGGCAGCGGCCTGCGCATCACCGCGGTACCCAACGCTGTTGAGGGCAAAGGCCTGTGGGCGGCCAGCGGCGTCAACGCGGCCAACGTCGGCATGACGGCTACCGAGACCATTACCTCCAACCCGCGCGTGCTGGGCGCTGACCCGCTCGTCAAGGGCGGCATCGGCGAGGAGGACATTGTCTATCTGGTCCTGCCCTATGTCCGCTCCGCGCGCGAGGGCGTCCGGCGCCTTGGCAGTCTGCTGGAGCAGTACGGCACCTACGAGATGAACGGCATCGCGTTCCAGGATGTGGACGAGGTCTGGTGGCTCGAGACCATCGGCGGCCACCACTGGATGGCCCGCCGCGTGCCCGATGACGTCTATGTGGTCATGCCGAACCAGCTCGGCCTTGACACGCTCGATCTGGACGACGCGCTGGGCGAGCAGAAGGAGTTCATGTGCTCCGCCGACCTGCGCGGCTTTATCGACAAGTACCATCTTGACCTGTCCCTGGACGGTGCGCTGAATCCGCGCGACGCCTTCGGCAGCCACGACGATGCCGACCATGTCTACAACACGCCCCGCGGCTGGTACATGCTGCGTTATTTCAACCCCAATACGTTCGCCTGGGACGGCCCGGACGCCGACTTTACGCCGCGCTCCGACGACCTGCCCTGGTGCATGGTGCCCGAGAAAAAAATCACGCCCGAGGACGTAAAGTACGTGCTGTCGAGCCATTATCAGGGCACGCCGTATGACCCCTATGCGGCCACGGCTTCCGAGAAGGGCATCTACCGTCCCATCGGCGTGAACCGCAACGACTTTATGGCACTGCTGCAAATGCGCCCCGACGTACCGGAGGACTTCCGCGCCGTGGAGTGGCTGGCCTTTGCGTCCAACGCCTTCAACACGATGGTGCCCTTCTACGCCAACGTGGACACGACGCCGGAGTACCTGTCCAACACGACGGGCGATGTCTCCACCGACAACTTCTACTGGGCCAGCCGTCTGCTGGCCGCCATGGCCGATGCGTCCTACGCAAAATCGGTGTTCCACATCGAGCGCTACACGCTGAGCGTCGGCAGCAAAGCCAACGGCATCATCAACACCTATGACGATGCCCAGCGCGGCGAGGCCGACCCCGCCGCCCGTGCCGCCCTGCGCACCAAGGCCAACGAGGAATTGGCCGCTATGGTCAGGGCCGAGACGACGGACGCCCTGAATAAGGTCCTGTTTGAGCTGAGCAGCGGCATGAAGAATGCGTATTCGCGCTCGGATGCGTAAATGATATTGAGAAGGGACGTGCCGGAGGGTGCGTCCTTTTTTGCTGGTACACCTGCAACGCAGGGGCGGATATAGAATCCGCCCCTACGGGGATACAATATGTAAAATTCAAACTATTTTACAATAATGTCACAATCTTTGAAAGAATTTGAACTTGCTTTTATGCCGAAATCTTTGTATAATAAATGTCAGGATGGGGCACTAGGAGGCTGACTTAGTCCCCTTGTCCCCCATTCAGCCAAAAGTATAGAGAAAGAGGTATATGTAAACATGGCAAATCTGGATTTGACTAAGTATGGCATTACCGGCACGACCGAGATCGTGCATAACCCCTCTTATGAGATGCTGTTCGAGGAGGAGACCAAACCCGAGCTGACCGGCTATGAGAAGGGCCAGGTCACCGAGCTGGGCGCTGTCAATGTCATGACCGGCGTTTACACCGGCCGTTCCCCCAAGGACAAGTACATCGTCGTGGACGAGAACTCCAAGGACACCGTTTGGTGGACCAGCGACGAGTACAAGAACGACAACCACCCCATGACCGAGCAGACCTGGTCTGTCGTGAAGGACATCGCCAAGAAGGAGCTGTGCAACAAGCGCCTGTTCGTTGTCGATGCCTTCTGCGGCGCCAACAAGGACACCCGCATGGCTATCCGCTTCATCGTGGAGGTGGCCTGGCAGGCACACTTTGTCACCAACATGTTTATCAAGCCCACCGCTGAGGAGCTGGCTAATTTTGAGCCTGACTTCGTTGTTTACAACGCCTCCAAGGCTAAGGTTGAGAACTACAAGGAGCTGGGCCTGAACAGCGAGACCTGCGTTGCCTTCAACATCACCAGCAAGGAGCAGGTTATCATCAACACCTGGTACGGCGGCGAGATGAAGAAGGGCATGTTCTCCATGATGAACTACTTCCTGCCGCTGAAGGGCATGGCCTCCATGCACTGCTCTGCCAACACCGATAAGGAGGGCAAGAACACTGCCATCTTCTTCGGTCTGTCCGGCACCGGCAAGACCACCCTGTCCACCGACCCGAAGCGCCTGCTGATCGGCGACGACGAGCACGGCTGGGACGACAACGGCGTCTTTAACTTCGAGGGCGGCTGCTACGCTAAGGTCATCAACCTGGATAAGGATTCCGAGCCCGACATCTACAACGCCATCAAGCGCAACGCTCTGCTGGAGAACGTTACCGTCGACGCCGAGGGCAAGATCGACTTCGCTGACAAGTCCGTCACCGAGAACACCCGCGTTTCTTACCCCATCAACCACATCCAGAACATCGTTCGCCCGATTTCCTCCGCACCTGCTGCCAAGAACGTCATCTTCCTGTCTGCTGATGCGTTCGGCGTTCTGCCCCCGGTCAGCATCCTGACCCCCGAGCAGACCCAGTACTACTTCCTGTCCGGCTTCACCGCGAAGCTGGCCGGCACCGAGCGCGGCATCACCGAGCCCACCCCGACCTTCTCTGCCTGCTTCGGCCAGGCCTTCCTGGAGCTGCATCCCACCAAGTACGCTGAGGAGCTGGTCAAGAAGATGCAGAAGTCCGGCGCCAAGGCTTATCTGGTCAACACCGGCTGGAACGGCACCGGCAAGCGCATCTCCATCAAGGATACCCGCGGCATCATCGACGCGATCCTGAGCGGCGCTATCAACGAGGCCCCCACCAAGAAGATCCCGCACTTCGACTTCGAAGTTCCCACCTCTCTGCCCGGCGTCGATCCCGCCATCCTCGATCCCCGCGACACCTACAAGGATGCTTCCGAGTGGGAGACCAAGGCTCTGGATTTGGCTGGCCGCTTCATCAAGAACTTCGCCAAGTACGAAGGCAACGAGCACGGCAAGGCTCTGGTCTCTGCCGGCCCGCAGCTGTAATCTGAGCGATTGCTCTTAAAGTAAAGGCATAATAAACGCCCGCACGTCATGTTTTTGTGACGTGCGGGCGTTTTTTTGCCGGGAGTGAAATAAAACACCGCGCTGCGGATTCTCCACAGCGCGGTGTAAAATTTACAACAAATTAAATCGCGTAGCCCTTGGCCTTGATGACGTCCACGACCTGCTGGACGTACTTTTCGCAGGTCTCGTGCTCGGGAGCCTCGACCATGACGCGGACCAGCGGTTCGGTGCCGGACTCACGGACCAGGATGCGGCCCGTGTCGCCCAGAGCCTCGCCTACGGCCTTGACGGCGGCCTGCACATCGGCGTCATCCTGCGCGGCCTTCTTGTCGGTGACCTTGACGTTCTTCAGCACCTGCGGATAGATCTTCAGCGGTGCGGCCAGCTCGCTCATCGGCTTCTTCTTGGCCAACATGACCTCCATCATCTTCAGGCTCGTCAGGATGCCGTCGCCGGTGCTGGCGTAC
>OLRG01001433.1_pt1 | contig 19252 bp, 17 predicted proteins | sample 1672331 | NCBI WGS metagenome assembly OLRG01 (sample SAMEA3136672, study PRJEB25190) | human gut metagenome
CAGCCGTGCGGGGCGGGCTCTTTCTTCCGGCAGACTCAGGCGGCCTGCCGGTCTTTTTTGCTGCCGATGCCGCCGTGCAGGACAAAGCGGCAAAAGCCGTTGTCCGGGTGCGCGGACACAATGCGGTAAATGAGCAGCGTGATCGCGTAGGCGATCGTGGCTGCGACCAGACCGACGATCATCGCGCCGAGCACGTCGGACGGGTAGTGCGCCATGAGATAGTTGCGCGCGATGCCCATCACCGGCACGAACAGGAATGCCCAGTAGCGCGCGGGCTTTTTGCCCGTGAGCACGAGCGCGGTCACGCCGGCCATTGCGGCCGTCACATGGCCGGAGGGGAAGGAGTATTCGCTCTCGGCATAGGCGCCGGCAGCCTGCCACCAGGTGCGGAAAGGTTCCACCGTCAGCGGGCGCGGCCGGGCGACGAAGTCCTTGAGCCAGAAGTTCGTGATGAGCGCGCCGCAGCACACGGCGCCGAACATGCAGATGCCCGCCTTGCGCGTTTTCGGAAAGAGCATCAGCGCGATACCGAGCGCGAGGAAGAGGAGACCCTTCTCACCCAGCAGCGTGATGATGTAGCACAGCGGCGTGAAAACCCCGCCCGCGGCCTTGGCAAGTTTGTGCAGCGCCTGCAAAATGGCGTAGTCATAGCCCGCAAACGCGGTGTTGAGCCACTGCGCGATCGCAGTCAGTTCCATAAATAATCACCGTCCGGAATCAAAAAATTGCGGCAGTGCGGCTGAGCGCCTGCCGATGAGCGGCGTCGAAACACGCCGCAGCGTAACTTTGACATCATACACCGCCTGCGCGGCTTTTGCAACCGTTGCCGCCGGAACGGAGGGTGAAAGTTTTGAATGAACGATTTTTATCAAAAACAAAAATGGAACGTTTTCTGTATTTTGAACCGGTTATTCTGCTGCGGGGCTTGACTTTGGCGTGAAAAATCAATATGCTGGTAAACGGAAATTCAATCTTTAGATAGGAGCGATTTTTGCATGATTCTCGATTGCAGCAAGTATATCGGCCCTTGTAAGTGCGGCCGCGAGCACACCCTGGAGACGAAGAAGGTCGTCGTGGAGTATGACGCGCTCGACAAGTTTGACCAGTATATGGACGAGGTCGGCCTGACCGGCAAGCGCGCTGTCATCTATGACACGAACACGTATAACCTTCCGACGCTCAAGCATGTGCGCGCCGATCAGGAGATCGTTCTCAACGCTGAGGGGCTTCACTCCGAGAAGGGGATGATCGAGGACATGATGCGTCAGCTCGACCATCCGGATGTGATCGTCGCGGTCGGCTCCGGCACGATCATGGACTTCGGCCGCTACCCGGCGTACCAGCTCGGCATCCCGTTCGTCGCCGTGCCGACGCTTGCGAGCTCCGACGGCTTTACGGCCAACATCTGCTCAATCATCATCGACGGTCAGAAAAAGTCCATCCCCATGCAGGCTGCGGCGCTCGTCGTCTGCGACCTGAACGTGGTCTCCGGTGCGCCCCTGTGGCTGACTGTGAGCGGCATTTCGGACATTCTGGCCAAGTACATTTCGCTCGCGGACTGGAAGATCGCGCACCTCGTCTCGGGCGAGTATTATTGCTCCATGGTCGCCGATCTCGCCGAGGAGGCGCTGACCATTATGCGCAAGGCTGCCGATGATATGGCGGCCGGCGGCAAGCCGGACTTTGAGGCCATGACCATGGCGCAGATGATCTCCGGCCTGACCATGCAGCTGCTCAACCACTCCCGCGCTGCGTCCGGCGCCGAGCACCTGATGGCGCATCTGGTGGAGATGAAGCCGCCGCGGTTTGAAAATGCGCACGGCATGCACGGCCAGTGCGTCGGTGTGGGCACATACCTGTGTGCCAAGGAGTACCATTACCTTGCCTCGCTCCCGACGCCGAAGGCCAAGCCCTTCGAGCCCCTGACCCGCGCATGGGTGGACGAGAAATTTGGCCCCCTCGCCGACGGCATCATGAAGGAGAACGAGAACGACGTGCTCGGCACCTTTGATCCGCAGAACATCGTTGACCACTGGGACGAGATCCGCGCCATCATCGCCGAGATCCCCTCGGCCGAGGAGCTTGCCGCCCTGTGCGAGAAGCTCGGCGCGTTCTACAAGCCCGAGCAGATCGGTATCGACCCGGCTCTGTCGGAGGATATGCTCAGCGTTTCGGCTGCCATCCGCAACCGCCTGACGCTCATCCGCATGCGCCGCGTGCTCGATTTCGGCGAATAATTGCAGATGGAAACCGTATGTGCCCGGAAGCAGCCGCTTCCGGGCGCTTTTCGCTTGTGAAACAGGGCGTGTGGTGGTATAATATTCTGATTCTAATTTTGTAAAAGGAGGCCGTGCCATGCCGGATTTTGAAGTTGTTTCGCCCTACGAGCCGTCGGGCGATCAGCCCGAGGCGATCGACGCGCTCGCGCAGGGCGTGGAAAACGGCATTGACGAGCAGGTGCTGCTCGGCGTGACCGGCTCCGGCAAGACGTACACGATGGCCAAGGTCATCGAGCGCGTACAGCGGCCGACGCTCGTGCTCGCGCACAACAAGATCCTCGCGGCGCAGCTGTGCAGCGAGTTCAAGGAGTTTTTTCCGAACAACGCCGTGGAGTATTTTGTCAGCTACTACGACTACTATCAGCCGGAGGCGTACATCCCGCACACGGACACGTTCATCGAAAAGGACGCCTCCATCAACGACGAGATCGAGCGTCTGCGCCACTCGGCCACGTCGAGCCTGTTTGAGCGGCGGGACGTGATCGTCGTCTCGTCCGTGTCGTGTATCTACGGCCTCGGCGATCCGATCGACTACGCCAACATGGTCATCTCTCTGCGCACCGGCCAGCAGCGCGACCCGGAGGAGCTCATGCGCAAGCTCATCGACATCCGCTACGAGCGCAACGACATTGCCTTTGCGCGCAACATGTTCCGCGTCCGCGGCGATACGATCGACATTTTTCCGGCCTATTCGTCCGACCATGCCGTGCGCGTGGAGTTTTTCGGCGACGAGATCGACCGCATTTCGGACATCAACGTCGTCACCGGTGCGCCCATCCGCACGCTCAGCCACGTGGCGATCTATCCCGCGTCGCACTATGTCACAACGCACGAAAAGATGGAGCGCGCCATCGGCGAGATCCGCGCCGAGTGCGATGCGCGCGTGAAAACGTTTGAGCAGCAGGGTAAGCTCCTCGAGGCGCAGCGCATCCGCCAGCGCACGGACTATGACATTGAAATGATGCAGGAGCTTGGCTACTGCTCCGGCATCGAGAACTACTCGCGCATCATCAGCGGCCGCGCCCCCGGCAGCGCGCCGATGACGCTGCTGGACTATTTTCCGAAGGATTTTCTGCTCTTTGTCGATGAGAGCCACGTCACGCTGCCGCAGGTGCGCGCCATGTACCGCGGCGACCGTGCGCGCAAGGACTCGCTCGTCGAGTATGGCTTCCGCCTGCCGAGCGCGTACGATAACCGTCCGCTGAAGTTCGAGGAGTTCGAGCAGCGGGTGCATCAGGCCATCTATGTCTCTGCCACGCCGGGCGACTATGAGCGCGAGCACGCGGGGCAGATCGCCGAGCAGATCATCCGGCCGACCGGCTTGCTCGACCCGCAGATATTCGTGCGCCCCATCGAGGGGCAGATCGACGATCTCATCGGCGAGATCAACGCCCGCATCGCCAAAAACGAACGCGCGCTCGTGACCACGCTCACAAAGAAAATGGCCGAGGATCTCTCGGCCTACCTCACGAACGCGGGCATCCGCTGCCGGTATCTGCACCATGACATCGGCGCGATCGAGCGCATGGAGATCATCCGCGACCTGCGCACGGGCGCGTTTGACGTGCTCGTCGGCATCAACCTCCTGCGCGAGGGACTGGATCTGCCGGAGGTGTCGCTCGTGGCGATTCTCGACGCGGACAAGGAGGGCTTCCTGCGCAGCGAGACGAGCCTCATCCAGACGATCGGCCGCGCAGCGCGCAACGCCGAGGGCACGGTCATCATGTACGCGGATAAGGAGACGGCCGCCATGCACGCGGCCATCATGGAGACCAACCGCCGCCGTGCCAAGCAGGCGGCCTACAACGCCGCGCACGGCATCGTGCCCAGGACGATCGTCAAGGGCGTGCGCGAGCTGCTCGAGATCTCCGGCGACGTCGAAGCGCCCAAGCGCGCCGACGGCGTGAAGATGACGGAGGCCGAGCGCCGAGCCGAGATCGCGCGGCTCGAGGCACAGATGAAGAAGGCGGCCGAAATGCTCGAGTACGAGTATGCCGCTGTGCTGCGCGACCGGCTCATTGAGCTGCGCGGCCAGTGACGCGCAAGGAGGACACCTGAATGAAACTCATGATTCTCGACGGCAACAGCATCATCAACCGCGCCTTTTACGGCATCCGGATGCTCAACGCGCCCGACGGCACGCCGACAAACGCGGTCTACGGCTTTCTGAGCACGTTCCGGCGCGTTTTCGACCTGGCGCAGCCGCAGGCGGTGTGCGTCGCGTTCGACGTGCACGCCCCCACGTTCCGCCACGAGCAGTATGCGCTCTACAAGGCGCAGCGCAAGCCCATGCCGGAGGAGCTCGCCGTGCAGATGCCGCTGCTCAAGCAGACGCTCGACTATATGGGCGTGCGGCGGCTGGAGCTGGCCGGCTGGGAGGCCGACGACCTGCTCGGCACGGTCGCGCGCCGCTGCGAGGTTGCCGGTTGGACGTGCGACGTCGTCACCGGCGATAAGGACAGCCTGCAGCTCATCACCGACAGCACCCATGTCTTTAACGTCAAGACCCGCATGGGGCAGACGGATACGATCGAATACACGCCCGAGCGCTTTCGTGAAGAGTACGGCTTTGACCCCATCCGCATGATCGACCTCAAGGCGCTCATGGGCGACAGCTCCGACAACATCCCCGGTGTGCCGGGCATCGGCGAAAAGACGGCGAAGGATCTGCTCGTGCGCTTCGGCACGGTGGCGGACATTTACCGCGACCTCGATGCGCTGGATATCAAGCCCGGCGTGCGCAAAAAGCTCACCGAGGGGCGCGAGAGCGCGCAGCTCTCGTTCGACCTTGCCACCATCCGCACGGACGCGCCGATCGACTTTGCGCTCGAGTCGGCCGTCTGGGATCACGACTATCAGCCGGAGCTGTACGACTGGTTCCGGAGGCTCAACTTCACGTCGCTGTCGGAAAAGTGGGGGCTGCAGCCGGCGGACGGTGTAAGCGCACCGTCGCGCGCGCTGGCGACCGTGGACGTGGCGGACAGCGCCGCGCTGCGCGCACTCGAGCAGGCGGTCGCGGCGGCGCCCTATGTCGCGGTGCTCGCGCCCGACGGGCTCGACACGCTCACGCTCTGCGACGGTAAGGCGTGCTATGCGCTCTCATGGGAGCAGCTCGGCGATGATTATAATGCATTTTTGCGCCTGCTGTTTTCCGACCGCGTGCGCAAGGCGGGGCACAACATCAAAGACCTCATGCGCGCGCTGCTCGACGAGGGACTGCCGACGGATGGCTTCGTGTTTGACACGGCGCTGGCGGCCTACCTGCTCGATGCCACGGCCGGAAGCTATGACCTGCCGCGCCTTGCGCAGACGTATCTCGGCGAGGAGCTGCCGGATGCACAGAGCGTCTGGGCGCTGCAGCCGGTGCTGCACGAAAAAATGGACGCACAGGCCATGCTGCCGCTCTACACGGACATTGAGCTGCCGCTGTGCCCGGTGCTGGCGCGCATGGAGCAGGCGGGCTTTCTGGTCGACCGCAAGGCACTGTACGACTTCGGCGAGAGCCTCACGAGCAGCATCGAGCAGCTCCAGCAGAGCATCTGGGCGCTCGCGGGCGAGCCGTTCAACATTCAGTCGCCGAAGCAGCTTGGCAACGTTCTGTTCGAGCGGCTCATGCTTCCGGCCGGGAAAAAGACCAAGACCGGCTGGAGCACGAATGCGGCTGTGCTCGACAAGCTGCGCGGCAAGCACCCGATCATCGAGCAGATCCTCGATTACCGCACGCTCACAAAGCTCAAGTCCACCTATGCCGACGGGCTGCTCAAGGAGATCTCCGCCGACGGGCGCATCCACACGAACTTCCAGATGACCGTCACGGCGACGGGGCGCCTGTCGTCCACGGAGCCGAACCTGCAGAACATTCCCGTGCGCCGCGAGCTCGGCGCGCAGATCCGCAACATGTTCGTGGCCTCGCCCGGCAGGGTGCTCGTGGACGCGGACTACAGCCAGATCGAGCTGCGCCTGCTCGCGCACATCGCCAATGACGAGACCATGATTGCTGCCTTCCGCAGCGGGGAGGACATCCACGCTGTCACGGCGTCGCAGGTGTTCGGCGTGCCGCTTGCGGAGGTGACGCCGCTGCAGCGCTCGCACGCGAAGGCCGTCAATTTCGGCATCGTCTACGGCATCTCGGCCTTCAGCCTCGCGCAGGACATCGGCGTGTTCCAGAGTGAGGCCAAGGCGTACATGGACAGCTATTTTGCCAAGTACCACGGCGTGCACGAGTATATGACGCGCGTCGTCGAGCAGGCCAAGGCCGACGGCTATGTCACGACGCTCTTCGGCCGCCGCCGCGATCTGCCGGAGCTCAAGTCCTCAAACTTCAACCTCCGCAGCTTTGGCGAGCGTGTGGCGCTCAATATGCCCATTCAGGGCACGGCGGCGGACATCATCAAGGCCGCCATGGTGCGCGTGGACGCGCGCATGCGCGCAGAGCACCTGCAGGCGCGGCTGCTGCTGCAGGTGCACGACGAGCTCATCGTCGAGTGCCCCGCGGAGGAGGCTGAGACGGTCAAGGCCATCCTCGTCGATGAGATGGAGCACGTGGTCGATTACCGCGTGCCGCTGCTCGTGGACGCGAAGATCGGCGCAAGCTGGGCGGAGGCGCACTGATGGACGTCACGATCTGTGATGCACGCAGCGTGCACCTGCCGCAGCTTGAGGCGCTTGAGTGCGCGTGCTTTTCCGCGCCGTGGACGCGCGCGCAGCTGGCGAGCCAGCTGCCGGATGACCGGCACGTGTTTCTCATCGCCGCGGCGGGGGAGACGGTGCTTGGCTACGCAAACTTCCTGCACGTGCTCGATGAGGGCGACATCGGAAATGTCGCCGTCGCGCCGGAGTTTCGGCGGCAGGGCATCGCGGATGCGCTGCTCGAGGCGCTGTGTGCGCGCGCGGCGGCGCTCAATCTCGCATTTTTGACCCTAGAGGTGCGCGCATCGAATGCGCCCGCCATCGCGCTGTACCGCAAGCACGGGTTTCAGGCCGTCGGTCAGCGCCGCAATTACTATCAGAAACCGGACGAGGATGCATTGCTCATGACCTGGTTCCGGAGAGAGGCGGAGACAATATGATTATTCTTGCGATCGAATCTTCCTGTGATGAAACGGCCGTCGCCCTCGTGCGCGACGGGCGCGAGGTGCTGACCGATCAGGTCTTTTCGCAGGCCGACCTGCATGCTGTCTACGGCGGCGTCGTGCCCGAGATCGCCTCGCGCTCGCACGTGGAGGTCATCTCACAGCTCGCCGACCGTGCGTTGCAGGTGACCGGTCTGAGCCGCGGCGACATTGACGCCGTGGCCGTCACGTGTGCGCCGGGGCTCATCGGCGCGCTGCTTGTCGGCGTGAACTTTGCCAAGTCCGCCGCGCTCGCGCTCGGCGTGCCGCTTATCCCGGTGCACCATGTCCGCGGCCACATCGCGGCAAACTACATCGCCTACCCGGAGCTGGAGCCGCCGTTCGTGTGTCTGGCCATCTCGGGCGGCAACACGCTCATCTGCGACGTGCGCGACTATACGGATCTGCGCATCCTCGGCGCGACGCGCGACGACGCGGCCGGCGAGTGCTTCGACAAGACCGCGCGTGTGCTCGGCCTGCCGTATCCCGGCGGCAAGCCCATCGATGACCTGTCCAAGACCGGCGACGACCGCAAGTACAAGCTGCCGATCGGCCACGTCGACGGCTGCCCGTATGACATGAGCTTCAGCGGGCTGAAAACAGCCGTCATCAACCTCGCCCACACGGCGGAGCAGAAGGGCGAGCCGCTTGACAAGGCGTCGCTTGCGGCGTCGTTCTGCCGTGCCATGAGCGAGAGCCTTGTGCCGCGCACGATGGCGGCGGTCCGGGAGCTCGGCTATGACAAGCTCGCCGTGGCGGGCGGCGTCGCGGCAAACTCCCGCATCCGCGGTGATTTTCAGGCCGCCTGTGATGCGGCTGGTATCCGTCTGTTCGTCCCGCCGCTCAAGCTCTGCGGCGACAATGCCGCCATGATCGGCTGCCAGGCGTACTACGAGTACCTGCGCGGTGCGCGCGCGGGCAGCGAGCTCAACGCGTGGGCGAACATGGAGATCTCCGAGGTCCCGTTCTATGGGCACGCATGACGGGCACCGCGCCCGCATGAAGGCGCGCTTCGTGCGCTGCGGGCTCGATAATTTCGACGACCACAGCGTGCTCGAGCTGCTGCTGTTTTATGCTGTGCCGCGGCGCGACGTCAATGAGCTCGCGCACGCGCTGCTGGACCATTTCGGCACGCTTGATGCGGTCTTTGAGGCAAGCTTTGAGGACATGATGCAGGTGCCCGGCGCGGGGGAGAACGTGGCAACGCTGCTCACGCTCGTCCCGCAGGTCAGCCGCCGCTATCAGCTGGCCAAGCGCCGCCAGCAGAAACTCCTGCGCTCGAGCGAGGAGGCGGGGCGGTATCTCGTGCCGCTGTATCTGTATGAGCGCGCCGAGGTCGTCTACCTCCTGTGTCTGGACGCCAAGGGCGGCCTCATCAGCTGCCGGGAGGTCGGGCGCGGCGTCGTCAATGCCGCTGAGGTGTCCGTGCGCACCATCGTCGAGACGGCGCTGTCGCAAAAGGCGGTGTCCGTCATCCTCAGCCACAACCACGTCGACGCCTACGCGCTGCCGTCGCGGGAGGACGAGCTGACGACCAAGCGTGTGCGCGATGCACTTTTGCTCGTAGGAATCACGCTGGCGGATCATATCATCGTCTGCGGCGAGGATTATGTGTCGTTTGCCGACAGCGGCCTGCTCTGAATCATCACCGGCGGCGCAAATCCTGCATTTTGCCTGTCAAGCCTTTTTTCAAATCTCTCGCTCACGCGAGAGATTTGTATTATGGTAACAAAATTGCGGTTTGCAAAATCCGCAAAGTCCGTTTCCGGATTTGGCTGTTTTGTGCAAAAGAGCGGAAACGCATTGAAAACACTGAAATAATTGCGTGTTGAAAAGCCTGTTGAAAATGTTGATAACTCACAGCAAAGGCAAAACGGACAAAATGTTATGTAAACATAATGTCACGAAAATGTAAGAACTTTGATTTGCACCCTATCCGCAAATGCCTGAAACAGCGCGGGTTTGCGGCGGCGGGTAACAGTGCAAATTCTGCACAAGTGACATGAATCGAAGATAACCGACAAAACGTGCAAAAAAACAACATTTTTTCATGCATGAAAACAATTAGTAATCATCGAACTTTGGTGTTGACATCCGCAGAGACTTGTGATAGAATGTGCAAGCTGTTAGAAATTCGCTAGTGTAGCTCAGTTGGTAGAGCAGCTGATTCGTAATCAGCAGGTCGTGTGTTCGAGTCACATCACTAGCTCCAAAGCGCCTTGCGGTCTTGCCCGCAGGGCGTTTTTGCGTTCCGTGCTTGACGCAGTGATCGGGGCACAGTATAATAAGTAAGACATACGCAGTATCCGCAGAGCCGTCCGGGACGGCATTTTTGTGCTCTTCGAATTAGACTACTCTAACTTTTGCGCGATATCAGGAGGCACGGTGCAATGGCCACAGCAAAGAAACTCGAATTTCAGGCAGAACGCAAGGCGGCTGCATGGCAAGGCGGGAAACCGCAGCCGGCGCCGCTTCCGGCCGATGTGCACGCAGCTACCTGTCTTGTCGATTCCGACGGGGAAGCGGCACGGACGGCTTACCCGGTTTTCCCGGGAATCGAGATCGCGTATCACGACGTCCATGCGGCAAGCGCCGCCACGCAGCGCGCGTGTGCGGCCGGCTGTCTCGAGATCCATCACTGCCGCGAGGGGCGCATCGCTTACCCATATGGCGATGCCTGCTTTTTTCTCGCGCCGGGCGATCTGGCAATCGTGCAGCGCGCGGCAGAAGCAGTCCCGGTGCGCTTTCCGACCGGGCACTATCATGGCATCACGGTGACGATCGACCCAGCGCGCGCGCCGGACTGCCTGTCGTGCTTTCTGGAGGATGTCGAGGTGCGGCCGAGTGCGCTCATCGAAAAATTCTGTGCGGACGGTGCCTGCTTTGTCACGCGCTCGTCTCCGGGCGTGGCGCACATTTTCTCTGAGCTCTACTCTGTGCCGGAGGGCATCCGCAAGGGCTATTTCAAGGTGAAGATTCTGGAGCTGCTGCTGTTTTTGAGTGCGTTTCCCATTCAGGCGGCGCAGCCGCAGCACGGTTATTCTCTGTCGCAGGTGCAGCTCGCCGAGCAGATCGGCGCGTACCTGCTCGAGAACACGGAGCGGCGGCTGACGGTTGCGGAGCTCTCGCGGTACTTCGGCGCTTCGGCTACACTGATCAACAGCAGCTTTCGCGGCGTGTACGGCATGTCGCCGGCGGCGTTTTTGCGTGCGCAGAAAATGCATGGCGCTGCCAGACTTTTGCGCCGGACTGACCGCACGGTGCTGGATATTGCCGGGCAATTCGGGTATGATAACGGCAGCAAGTTCGCCAAAGCATTCCGGGATGTCATCGGTGTCTCACCCAACGCCTACCGCAGCGGCATCGACTGCGACAGCTGCGCGCCGGAGGCACCCATGCTCTGACGGCGGGAAGCATATTTTCATTTTGGAGCCATGTTCCGATGAATTGGAGCGGATGCCGGGGGTGATGTGCTGTATCCTAACGTCAGACAGAACAAAGCGCGTAACTTTTCACATGTAGGTTAGATCACTTTAACCTATGAGCGCGCAGAATTGCTCACTGCGCGAAAACCGGTAAACGACCACAGACGAGGAGGCAAGCCATGTCGGAGGAAAACGTTGTACGGCTCTGTGCACCGACGCTGGCCGGGATCAAGACCGGCAGCCTGTTCCCGTGCCCTTATGAATGCCGGGAGACTCTGCTCACGGAGATCCGCCGATACAATCAGGTGCTCGTCCCGAAGGGGCTCTGCCTCCTGCCGCTGCGGTTTACGGAAAAGAGCGCGCTGCTGTATCTGTACCGACCGTGCGATCTGGAGCGGGATCTGCAGGACCGGCTGGCAACGGAGATCCTGCAGCATGCGGGCTATGCCTGCACCGGCAGCGAGCAGTGTCTGATGCAGCTCATTGAGCGGCTGCGTGCATACGATGAATTCCCGCATGAGATCGGCCTGTTTCTGAGCTATCCGCCGGAGGACGTCAAGGGATTCATCGAGCACCACGCGGCGGATTTCAAATACGCCGGCCTCTGGAAGGTGTACGGCGACGAGCAGCGGGCGCGCGATCTCTTTGCAAAATACCGGCGCTGCACGGAGATTTACTGTGAACGTCTGCACGCGGGCTTGAGCATTGCGCAGCTCGCCGTGAACGTGCAGCGACCGAATACAGCACAAAAGGAAAGGATGTTACCATCATGAAAAAAGCAGCAGTCATCTATTGGAGCGGCACCGGCAACACCGAGGCCATGGCCAACGCCGTGCTCGATGGCATGAAAAATGCCGGAGCGGACGCGGTGCTTCTGACCGCCTCTGATGTGGACGCTTCCGCCGTCGGCGGATATGACGCCGTGGCGCTCGGCTGCCCGGCCATGGGCTCCGAGGTTCTGGAGGACATGGAGTTCGAGCCGATGTTCGAAGGCTGCAAGTCCGCCCTGAAGGGCAAACGTGTCGCCCTGTTCGGCTCCTACGGCTGGGGCGGCGGCGAGTGGATGCAAAACTGGGAGCGCGATTGCCGCAGCTCCGGTATCCAGCTTGCGTGCGACAGCGTGATCTGCAACGACGCGCCCGATGATGCGGCCCTTGCGGCCTGTCAGGCGCTGGGCAAGGCGCTCGTCGACTGATTTCTTTCGATCGTACCCGGATCCCCCTCCGGTTACCGATACCAACAACAGGCATCAAGCCATATCACCTCTCTTCTCTTCCCCCATTCCCTGCAGCAGTGTGACACCACGCATATTGCCTGTGCGTGACTGCTGCTCCCCAGCAAAAAAATCGTCCGCCGAATTCCCCTTCCGGCGGACGATTTTTTTATGTCTGCAGAGCCTGAAGCTGTGCGGTCAGTGCGTCGATCTGCTGCCGCAGCGCCTGATTTTCACGCTGCAGGCGGCGGACTTCGTTTTCGGCGTCGATCACGTCGCAGCGCGCCTCCTCTTCCATCTCATCGATGCTGTTGCGCAGGAACTGATATTGGCTGTAGAGCGTCGCGTATGCGCGCGGCGCGAAGATGCGCCAGAAGACCTCCTTAATGAGCTCCCATTTCTCCGCTGCCGTGCGGTCGAAAAAGTCGTTGTGCAAGCGCAGTACCTCCTGTAACCTTGCTCAAATTTCCGTCAGTATACCACATCTTTGCCTATCCGGCAACCGGCTCAGCTCCAGAGCGGCGGCTGCCCGCGCTGATACAGCGCCTCGTTAAGCGCAAAGAGGTCGTAGTTTCCCTGCTCGATGAAGTATTCCAGAATGGTGTCGAACGGGTCGGTGTTCGTGAGATAGTAGCCCGCCTTGCCGAACAGGGTCAGCGCGTCCTCGAGCGGCAGCTCCAGCGCGAACACGAGCGCTGCGACGTTAGGCTTTTTGGGGATCGTGCCGTTTTTAACGATGTTGGAAAACACGCTCTTGGACACGTGCGCCTTTTGATAGCAGGCGGCGTTGGTAATGCCGCGCGCGGCAATCTCCCGCAGGAGCATATCGCGAAACGACTCGTGCCGCTGCCCGAGCACCTCGTCGAGCGAGAGCGTACCGTGTTCGGCGGCAAAGCGCATTTTCTTGTCGTGGATGCGCTCCAGACTGCCCGCAAACATCCGCACGCCGAGGTTGAAGGTGCTCGGACGGTGCGTGACGATGAAGATGTCGATCGAGCAGCGCTCGAGGAAAGCGCGCGCCTCCTGCACGGCGATGCGCAGGACATCGTCCGGCGGAAAGCCGAGGCGGCCGGCCGAGATGAGCGGCATGGCCAGCGACGCGCACCGCGCCTTACGCGCGCAGGCAAAGACCGCCCGGTAGCAGGCGGCGAGCGTCTGCAGATCGGCGGGGTCATTGTGCCACGCCGGGCCGACGGCGTGGATGATCTTCCGCGACAGGCGGTAGCCGTCCGTGCAGACCGCGCTCGCAACGGGGCACGGCGCAAGCGCGCGGCAGGCGGCGTCCAGCTCCGGACCTGCCGCCTGGTGGATGTCCTGATCCACGCCGCACGTTCCGGACAGCGCCGTGTCGGTGGCGGTGACGATCGCGTCACAGTGCATATGGGTGATGTCGTCCAGTCGGATCGCGAGTGCCATAGGCGTGCCTCCTTGGTGCTGGTTTGTGCTGCGGACATTATATAATGAATTCTTTCCATTTTCAATCGCCGGGTCGTTTTCAAAACGACCACGGCTGCCGCGCCGTCCGCTATACTGTGCCTGTAATGAACAACCAGACTGAAAGGAGCAAGTATATGAAACCAATCTACTACTTTGCGTATGGCTCGAACATGGACATGGAGCAGATGCGCTGGCGCTGTCCGGACGCCAAGCGTATCGACACGGCGGTGCTGCACGGCTGGAAGTTTGCACTGGATGAGGTGGGGTATGCCACGGTCGTTCCGGAAGCCGGAGCGAGTGTGCCGGGGCTGCTCTGGACGTTGACGGATGCAGACGAGGCGGAGCTCGATGCCTACGAGGGTGTGCGCAGCAGGTGTTATGAGAAGGTGACGCTGTCCGTTGTGCCGAAGCGCACCGGTGTGCCGACGCAGGCATTGGTCTACGTCTCGCTGCGCGAGGCAAACGAGGGCGCGCGGGTACAGGGCTATCTGGAGCGGATCGTTCATGCGGCGGCGCACGCCGGCTTCGGCGCGTCCTATCTCGGGATGCTCAAGGATCTTTGGGTCGGCCGCGCAAATGCCGACGAGCGTACCGCGCACCCGGTCCTTGAGGACGGGAAGACGTTGGACGAACTGATCGCACCGAACGACGCGCTGGGGCAGAGCTTGATGAAGCATCTGCGAGAGCGCGGCGCAACGGATCAGGAGATCTGGCAGTTCATGGTCGAGAACTGACCGGAGCTTTCGGGGACAGGAGGAAACGGAATGACAAAACACACGGCGAAAGCATTGTCTGCGGAGAGCGGTGCGCCCTCTGAGCGCACGGAGACGCAGGGCGACCTCTGGAAGGAGATCGCGGAAGAGGGGTACGACCGGACTTACACGCGGGAGGAATTGGATCGGGCGTTCGGGATGCCATTCGAGGAGCAGTACAAGAAGCTGACGGGCAAGGATCTGCCCGCAACGGCGAAGCAGGAGACGCAGGGCGATCTCTGGAAGGAGATCGCGGAAGAGGGGCGCGACAGTCTGGACGGAGCATGGGAGAAGCTCGCACAGAGACAAGAGACTTGCGAGACGAAAAGCATTATAGCCCCGACGGCGCCGATCATCGAGGACGGGAAGACACTGGACGAACTGATCGCGCCGAACGACGCGATTGGGCAGTACCTACTTCGGACGATGCGGGCAGACGGAGCAACGGATCAGGAGATCTGGCAGTTCTTTCTGGACACCTAGCTCCCGAAGTCCGGGCAAAGGCAGCAAAGCCCACATAGGAACGCTTCTTGGTTAACACCGACACAGAATTATGAATACATTCGTCAGCAGGAGGGATTGATTGATGGATACTCGCACTACTCGAATGACGTCCCCCGAGGAGAAAAGCCGATCCTCATCGAACGTAGCGCCGAAACCCGGGGAGACGTGGGGAGAGTTCTACGCGCGACTGACGCCGGAGGAACTGAGCGACTGGTACGACGACAGTCTGGACGGACTCTGGAAAATGCGAGCGGAGAAACAGCAGAAGCAGCAGAAGCAGGAGACGCCGGAGCCAAACGCTACAGCATCGACAGCGCCGATTATCGAGGACGGGAAGACGCTGGACGAACTGGTGAAGGGCGATCCGATCGGCGAGCACCTGACGAAGTGGTTTCGGTCGCAGGGCGCGACAGATCAGGAGATCTGGCAGTTCATGCTGGACAACTGACCGAAGCTGTTCGCTGAGAAGCAGCAAAGCAGCCGCTCTGAACTTTGCGTGCGCCGGAATGAAAAATCGTCCGCCGGAAGGAAGCTCCGGCGGACGATTTTTTTCGTGTTTGCAGTGCTTGCAGGGCGTGGTATGGGCAGACGGTCAGTTGAAATGCCCGTCGTTTGCGGCGAAGAGCCGCGCACACTGGGCGCGCAGCGCCGCGTGCTCGGGCGCACAGAGCGTGGGGTCGGCGGCAAGCACCGCACGCGCTGCGTCGCGCGCGTCGTTGACGGCGGCCATGTTCGTGCCGAGGTCTGCGATGTGCAGCGCCGGCAGGCCGTGCTGCCGGTTGCCGAAGAAGTCGCCCGGGCCGCGCTGGCGCAGGTCGGCCTCGGCAATTTGAAAGCCGTCGGCCGTGTCGCACAGCACCTTCAGCCGCGCGCGCGATTCTTCCGTGCGCGTGTCCGACACGAGCACGCAGTAGGACTGAAACGGTCCGCGTCCGATGCGCCCGCGCAGCTGGTGCAGTTGCGAGAGGCCGAAACGCTCGGCGTTCTCGATGATCATCAGCGCCGCGTTCGGCACGTCGACGCCGACCTCGATGACCGTCGTCGAGACGAGGATATCCGTCTCTCCGGCGGCAAAGGCGGCCATGCAGGCGTCCTTGTCCTTGGCCTTCATGCGGCCGTGGATGCAGGCGACGCGGTGCTGCGGAAACGTCCGCTGCAGCACCTGCGCGTGCTCCTCGGCGGATTTGAGCTCGGAGGGGATATCGTCCGTGTCCTCGACCTTCGGGCAGACGACAAATACCTGCCGCCCCTCACCGATGAGCTTGTCGATGAAGGCATTGAGCCGCGCCCGGTAGCGCTCGTCCACGCACACGGTCTGCACCGGCTGCCGTCCGGGCGGCAGCTCGTCGATGATCGACACGTCTAGGTCTCCGTACACCAGCAGCGCCAGTGTGCGCGGGATGGGCGTTGCGCTCATGACGAGTGTGTGCGGCTGCTCGCCCTTGCGCACGAGCGCGGCGCGCTGCTCGACGCCGAAGCGGTGCTGCTCGTCCGTGATGACAAGACCGAGACGGAAAAACACCACCGAGTCGCTGATGAGCGCGTGCGTGCCGACGACCACGTCGAGCAGACCGCCGGCAAGCGCCTGCTTTACCTCCCGCTTTTGCCGGGCGCTCATCGCGCCCGTCAGCCGTCCGACACGGATGCCAAACGGCTCAAGCAGCGTGCGCAGCGTGTGCTCGTGCTGCTCGGTGAGGATCTCGGTCGGCGCCATGAAGGCGCTCTGGCAGTCGTTTTCGTGCGCAAACCAGATGCACGCCGCGGCGACGAGCGTCTTGCCGGAGCCGACATCGCCCTGTACAAGGCGGCTCATCGGCACGCCGGAGATCATGTCCTGCACGGCGGCGGCGACGGCGCGCCGCTGCGCCCCGGTGGGTGAGAAGGGGAGCGTGGCGTAAAACGTCTCGAGGTCGGCGCTTTGCATCCGGATGCCGCCCTCGGCGCGCCGCTGTGAGCGGATGCGCGCCATGGCCGTCGAGAGCACGAACAGCTCCTCGAACACCAGGCGCTTTCGCGCGAGCGTGAGCGCCGCCGCATCGGTCGGCTGGTGGATGTTTTGCAGGGCGTAGTCCTGCTGTGCGAGGGCGTAGGTGCGCGCAATGTCCGCCGGGATCACGTCCTGCAGCTGGCCGACGCAGGCGTGCAGCGCGGGGAGCATGGCCTTGCGCACGTCGTTTTGCGTCACGCCCGTCGTCAGCGGGTAGATGGGGTAAAAGCAGTTGGTCACGCTGCCGCAGCGCGCCGCCTGCTCACAGACGGGGTTGGTGAGCGTCTTGCGAAAGCCGTTTGCTTCCACCTTGCCGTAGAAGATGTATTCCTCGCCCGCGTGCAGGCTGTTTTTGCGGTAGGGCTGGTTGAAATAGGTCACGTCGAGCGCGCCGGTGTCGTCGGCGATGCGCGCTTTGACAAGCGTGAGCCCGCTGCGCACATACTGTGTGCGCGGCTCGCCCGCGACCGTCGCGCGGATGCACACGGCCTCACCGGGCTGCGCGGCTGCGATCGTGCGAAACTGCGTCCGGTCCTCGTAGCGGCGGGGATAGAGCCCGGCCAGATCGCGCAGCGTCGCCACGCCGAGCTTTTGAAAGGCCTGCGCTTTTTTCGGCCCGATGCCGGCCAGCGCCTCAAGCGGGGTATCCGGTGTGTAGGTCATGGTGTCGCCTCCTGTGCGCCGCATTTCCAGCGCCAGAGCCGCGCCTGATCCTCCGGCGCGGCATAGCCGATGCCGACGCGGGTGTCGGTCTCGAGCGCGAAGCGCTGCCCGTCGTCCTCGAGCCAGAGCTCCGGACAGGTGAGGATGTCGCAGTCGTTGAACGTCTTGTCGATCTGCAGCCGCTTTGTGAGCTTGCCCGGTCCGTTCGCACCGTCGGCGCACGCGCGGATGAGCACGGCCTGCGGTTCGTCCGCGTGCCCGGTCACGATGTTGAGCATCCAGTGCATCCCGTAGCAGAGGTAGACGTAGATCGTGCCGCCGTCATGGTAGAGCACCTCCGTGCGCCGTGTGCGCCCGCGGCTGGCGTGGCAGGCGGTGTCCTGCTCGCCGCGGTAGGCCTCCGTTTCCGTGATGCGCGCGCGCAGCAGTGTGCCGTCCGGTAGCCTGCGCACCAGAATGCGCCCAACCAGCTCCGGCGCGACGCAAAGCACGTCGCGCCGGAAAAATTCCCGATCCTGCAGTTTCATGGCTCTCAGCTCGCATAGTCGACGACATAACTGTCGCCGTTGGGGGTGAATTGTCCGTACAGGCCGTTGGTGATCACCACGTGACCGTCGGCCTTGACAAGCAGCATCTCAAACCCGCCGTAGGTGCGCCAGTAGTTGAGCGCCGCCTGCGGACCGAGCACGAACATCGCGGTCGACAGGCAGTCGGCCAGCGTGCCGTCCTCGCACACGATCGTCACGGCCAGCAGACCGTTGTTGACCGGGCGTCCGGTCGTGGGGGAGAGGATGTGGTGATACTTCTGCCCGCCCTCGGTGAAATAGCGCTGATAGCTGCCGGAGGTGATGACCGCCGTCTCGCCCACGGTGAGATAGCCGAGATAGCTGCCGGTGTCATTCGGGTCCTGAATGGCGATGTTCCAGTCGCTGCCGTCCGGCTTTTTGCCGAGCGTCTGCACGTTGCCGCCGAGGGACACAACGCCGCTCGTGACACCGGCGGCGCGCATCGCCTGAATGGCATAGTCCGAGGCGCAGCCCTTGGCCACTGCGCCGAAACTCAGCGCCATGTCTGCCGGCATGGTGACAAGGGAGTTTGCGCTGTCGTCCGTTGCGGCCAGCTGCACCTTGCTCATATCCACGCAGGGGAGCAGACGCTCGATCTCCGCATCCGACGGCACGCGGTAGTTCTGGTCGATGAAGCCCCAGAGCTTGCTCAGCGGATAAGTCGTCAGATCGAACGCACCGTTTGTGCGCTCGTACACGGTCTGCGCCGTGCGCAGCATCTTGGCGATCTGCTCGTTGACCACGACGGGCGAGCCCATGGCGTGGTTGATCTCATAGGTCTTGCTGCGCTCGTTTTCCGGGTCGAGGAGCGTGTCCATGCTGTTGATGATGCTGATGGCGGCGTTGATGCCGTCATCGGCCTTTTTGCCGTAGGCGGTCAGATCCATGACGGTGTCCATGGCAAAGATCTGCTGCGTGGTGCTTTTCGCCTCGCCGCAGGCGCTCAGCGGCAGCACCAGCGCGCAGCACAGCAGCAGCGCGAGCAGACGGGTGTGCAGATGTGTATGCTTCATAGAGGGTGTGTCCTTCCGATACAGGTTGCTTTTTTCTCAGTATAGCATATCCGCCGCCGAATGGAAACAGAAAATCCTGCTTTACTTTTCGGCCGGACTTTGCTATAATAACTCCTGCTGAATATGCGCCCGTAGCTCAGCTGGATAGAGTGACAGACTCCGACTCTGTAGGCCAGCGGTTCGAATCCGCTCGGGCGTACCACGAAAAAACCTGCCGTGAGGCAGGTTTTTTTGCTGTGCGCCGCGGATTCGAGGTTTATCCCCGAAAGGGGAAATCCGCTCGGGCGTACCACGAAAAAACC
>OLRG01001439.1_pt1 | contig 19231 bp, 14 predicted proteins | sample 1672331 | NCBI WGS metagenome assembly OLRG01 (sample SAMEA3136672, study PRJEB25190) | human gut metagenome
GTTTTTGTTTTGCTTAAAAATTGACTCTATAAGTTAGATAATAATACATAAAATTTATACAGACTCTTGATTTTTAGAAAAGGTTCTAGTACAATGGAAGACGTTGAATGCGGATATGGCGGAATTGGCAGACGCGCCAGATTTAGGTTCTGGTGTCTATGACGTGCAGGTTCAACTCCTGTTATCCGCACTATTTTCAGCTCTTTGTAAATACCTGTTTACAAGGAGCTGTTTTTACGTTATTTTATAGGGAAGAAAGAGAGGAATCAGAATGGACGTACAGGAATTTCAGAATAAACTAAAAGAAATACAGAAAGTAGCGAAAGACCAGGGAGATTCCCTGACAGCAGCCCAGATCAGGGAGACTTTTGGTGGCAGTGATCTGAACAGAGACCAGTTGACGGGTGTACTGAGATATCTCAGCACCAGAGGCATTTCCATAGAGGGCGTTGCAGCAGGGGAACCGGCAGAAGTCAAAGAAAAGAAGAAAGTTCCGTTGACACCGGAAGAAGAAGCTTATCTGAAGGAATATACAGAAGCACTTCCGGAAGGAGGAGATAAAGAAGCCAGAGATGCAATGTTCCAGAGACTTTCAGAAGGAGATCCGGATGCAGTGCAGACACTGGCAGCCTGTTATCTTCGCGTAGCTGCCGATATGGCGGTAGAAATGAATTCAGAGGATATTTTTCTCGGGGATCTGATTCAGGAGGCGAATGTGAGCCTTATGCAGGCTCTGGGAGGCGCCGGAGAAGAACTCAGGGATGAAGCATGGATTCTGGGAGAACTGCGCAAAGGGATCCAGGCGGTACTGGATGAACAGAGCCAGCAGAAATTTGCAGATGACAGCCTGGTTGCAAAAGTAGAGAAGCTGGAAAATGCAGTCAGAGATCTGTCTGATGATGAAGATGGCAAATGTGAATTCAGTGTGGCAGAACTTGCGGTGATCCTGGATATGGATGTGGAAGAGATACGCAATACACTTCGCCTTACAGGAGATGACAAATAAAAGTATTTGTTATAGCAGAGTTTTTTCTGGCTGAAAAAAATAATATCTCCTAACTGAGAAAAACTGTCGTTTCAGGTAATGCCAGACAGTTGAAAAAAATGTTATATTGTGTTAACATATGACAGATGGGAGGTATTTTTTATGCAAATTAGAGAATCAGCGGAGGACTATCTGGAAGCGATTCTGGTTCTGTCCAAACAAGGCGGCGGGGTAAGATCTGTAGACATCGCTTCAATGCTTGGCGTTTCCAAGCCAAGTGTCAGCCATGCCATGAAATTACTGAGAGAAGACGGTTATATAGCTATGGACCGTTATGGAACTGTGACTTTACTGGAAAAAGGCGAAGAAATTGCTATGAGAATTTATGAGAGACATCAGGTTCTTACCAAGATGCTGGAGGGACTGGGCGTTTCAGAAGAAGTGGCAAAGGCAGATGCCTGCAAACTGGAACATGATGTCAGTGACGAGAGTTTCGAGAAAATCAAAGAACATCTGAAAGGTAAAGTTGATTTTTCAGAATAATTATAGTGAAATATGTTACTGTTCGCAAGTTGCTGTGAAGGTCGTGAACATTAACTGAAATATTATGATGCCGGGGCCATCCCTCAACATAACAAAAGACCATCTGTACCGGAAACTATATCCGGGAGGATGGTCCTTTTTATGTAATGAATTCGTAACTGTGAGGGTACTGAACAGTTATAAACAGTTAATATCAGACAGCTGATGCGCTTTTCTGAGGCAGCTGTGCCAGCATAATGGCACCAAACATGAGAACACATCCGAAGATTTCCCTGCTGCTTAAATTTTGCCCAAGGATCAGCCAGCCTGCAATAACAGAAATACAGGATTCCAGACTCATGATCAGAGAAGCAACTGTTGGATTCATACCTTTCTGACCTACGATCTGCAGAGTATAGGCTACACCGCAGGAAAGAATACCCGCATACAGGATGGGCATCCATGCCTGAAGAATATTGGTAATATTGGGATTTTCAAAAATAAGTGCCGGAATACCGGAAAGGATACCACAGACCAGAAACTGTATGCAGGACATTTTGACTCCATCTACCAGAGGGGAAAAATGATCTACTGTCAGGATGTGGAAGGAAAAAAGTACTGCACAGATCAGTACCAGTGTATCACCTTTTCCGATGGAAAATCCTTCTCCGGGGATGATGCACAGAAGGTAAAGGCCACCAAGCGAAAGAAGCACTGCGATCCAGATAAAAGGGCTGCATTTCTTTTTCAGGAAAATCCCGATGATTGGGACGATGATTATGTAACACGCTGTGATGAAACCGGCTTTTCCAACGGTGGTGTATTTGATCCCGAATTGCTGGAAGTTACTTGACAGACAGAGAAGGATACCGCAGCAGATACCGCCAGTGATCAGTGTTTTGCGGGCTTTTTGCCTGTCAGCAGGATTTTGGTCTGCAGCAGGATCCTGTTTGCTGAAAATAAGTATGACAGGAACCAGAGTGATGGCTCCGATGATGTTTCGGATTGCATTAAAGGTAAAACCTCCGATGTAATCCATACTGACACTCTGTGCCACAAAAGCCACACCCCAGATGGTGGCAGTGAGCAGAAGCAACAGAGAGTTTTTTAGAGTTGACGTTTCTTTTTTCATAATGAACTCCTTGGTATAAAAAGTGGGTGGGAACACCCTGATACCATTATAATGCATAACTATGCGTTGATAAAGAGATAAAATAAAAAAGTGCGACTCCGCCGAAGCAGAGCCGCAATGAATATTTATTCCAGATCAGATTTACAGGAAAATATATTTCAGTACAAAGAGGATTGCCAGAATGTACATGAGAAGACTGATCTTCTTTTCTTTTGCTTTACCTGTGAGAAGGTTGATCACTACATAGGAAATAACTCCCATGGAGATGCCTTCGGAAATACTGTACAGGAATGGCATGGCGATAATAGCGATGAAGCATGGGATTGCTTCTGTCATATCACTGAAATCAATTTTGGTTACAGAAGTAAGCATCAGGTAACCTACAATGATCAGTGCCGGTGCAGTGGCAAAAGAAGGGATTGCCAGGAAGATCGGAGAAAGCAGGAGAGAAAGCCCAAAAAGCACACCTGCTACCAGGGAAGTAAGTCCTGTACGTCCGCCCTCGGCAACACCGGAAGCACTTTCTACGAAAGTTGTAACAGTAGAGGTACCGAAAGCAGCACCGATAGTAGTACCTACTGCATCAGAAAGAAGAGCTCCTTTGATCTTTGGAAGTTTGCCGTCTTTATCCAGCATGTCGGCTTTGGAAGCCACACCGATGAGGGTTCCCAGAGTGTCAAACATATCTACAAAGAGGAATGCAAACATGATAACTACAAAATCAAGAGAAAATACAATGGAAAAGTCCATTTTCATAAAGGTCGGTGCCATACTTGGTACAGAAATACCGTTGGAAAAATCAGGCAGGAGGCTGTAGAAGCCAAGTTCTGCATCCGGCACATAAAGATGTGTCAGCTGACAGATGATGCCAAGTCCCCAGGTGATCAGGATGCCCCAGAGGATGCCGCCTTTTACATTTTTGGCAAGAAGAACAGCGGTGATGAGGATTCCGATCAGTGCCAGGAGGACAGTGATTCCCTGGGAATGGAAAGTTCCGTCAGCCACAGAGGACTTAAAGGAAAAAATACTTACCAGAGTGGAATCATTGTTTACTACGATTTTTGCATTCTGGAGCCCGATAAAGGCAATAAAAAGTCCGATACCTACAGACACTGCATGCTTCAGGTTCATTGGAATGGAATTGAAGATCGCTTCACGTACATTGGTCAGTGACAGAAGGATAAAGATAATACCTTCCACACATACCGCTGACAGTGCCTGTTGCCAGGTGTAACCCATACCAAGTACAACAGTGTAGGTAAAGTATGCGTTCAGTCCCATACCAGGTGCCAGAACAAATGGATAATTGGAAAGCAGCGCCATCAGACAGGATGCAATAAATGCAGATAATGCAGTGGCTGTGAATACGGATCCTCTGTCCATGCCGGATGCAGACAGGATGTTCGGGTTGACAGCCAGAATGTAAGCCATGGTCATAAAGGTGGTGATACCTGCCATAACTTCTGTTTTGACGTCGGTTTTGTTTTCTTTCAGGTGAAACAGTTTGTCAAGATTCATAAATAGACCCCCTTCTTAAGTGTAAGGAAAACACTAGAAAATTTTATTTCCGGAAACATATTTTCCGGTGACGCAGCGATCATCTCCAAGATAGATCAGTCTTTCCAGTCGCTCTAAAGGAGTGAGAGAGTGAGGGCAGGGAATCTGCTCATCACTTAAGATCACAGCATCAAACTCATAGTCTTCCAGGAAACTGCCTGTTTTTCCCCAAAATGCTCCACCGCCCATGGTAGCAAGATAAAATGCTTCTTCCAGGGAAAGTGGTTTCAGGGATTCATCTACCAGCCTCCAGCGGAGCTTGGATACCTGAATGGCATCAGCAACAGCCCGAAGCATGGAAAGTGAATGACCGCCGGCAATATCTGTGCCCAGTCCCATGTGGAGTCCTTTATCCAGATATTTCCGAACAGGTGCAATGCCCGAGGAAAGATTGGTGTTGGACTGTGGACAATGAGCAACAAATACGCCTCGCTTGTGGAGAAGTGCGATTTCTTCATTGGAGCTGTATACACAGTGAGCCATGATGGTAGGACAGGTTTCTCCGCCAAAGAGACCAAAATGGTCATAGGCATCTCCATAAAAAGCGGAATCCGGGCAAAGCTCTTTTACCCAGGCAATCTCTCCCTGATTTTCGGAAAGGTGAGACTGTACAGGAAGACAGTAAGTTCGTTGGATATCAGCCAGAAGTTTCATGAGTTCATCTGTGCAGGAAGGAATAAAACGTGGTGTGAGGATTGGCTTTGTGTTTTTGTATTTTCCTGCAATATCCCTGAGCCATTGAACGGTATCCTCAGAGGAAGTTCCGGCGTCTTTTTCCCGGAGCTCATCAGGACTGTTCCGGTCCATGTTGACCTTCCCTATATAAGTGATGAGTCCGGTCTGCTCCATAAGATCCATTAGAAGTTCTGTGGATTCTCTGTGGAGAGTACCAAAAACAGAAGCTCTGGTGGTGGCACTCTTACGCATATCTTCTGCAAAAATGCTGTAGGCTTTTTTGGCATAGGAAGGATCCTGATAACGTGCTTCCTCCGGAAAAGTAACGGTGTTCAGCCAGTCCAGCAGCTCCAGATCCATATGCATACCCCGGAATGCATACTGAGGTGCATGAAGATGAAGATCTACAAGTCCGGGTATGATCAGAGAATTCCCGGTATCCCGTACTGGAATTCCGGAGAATCTCCCGGGAATTTCCGGAAAAACACCTGCACATCTGCCCCTTTCGCAGATGATATAGGAATTTTCGTAAAGAGAAAGATGATTCTGGTCAGTACTGAAACAGATGGTGCCTTTCAGCGCAAATGTGGTTGGTGGTTGCTTCATAGATTCTGCCTCCTTTACTGTAGGAATCCTCAGGGCAAAAAAATACCGAATATTTGCCTGAAGAGTTCCGGAAGGAACTTATAGGGCAACTATTACGGTAGTTGGTAGAAACGTCCAACCAATTATGGACTTATATAAGTTTCTTGTACTTTTGTAGTCACTGTGAAGGTCGTGAACAGTAACCTTTTGTATAAAAAATATTATAAATCAGGAAAGATTTTCTGTCAATTATAAAAGTAAAAACAGTTCTTTTTTACAAAAAAACCGGTCAGATCTGCAAGAACCTGACCGGTAAAAATCAATTATTTGTTGTTCTGGTTTTTCTGTACTTCCAGTAATTTCATTGCACGAACTTTCAGCGGAAGACCGAAAAGTGTGATAAATCCGTCTGCATCATGATGATCATACATATCACCGGTTGTGAAAGATGCAAGAGATTCATTGTAAAGGCTGTATGGAGAAGTAGTTCCGGCTTTGATGATGTTGCCTTTGTAAAGTTTGAATTTTACTTCACCTGTTACGTATTTCTGAGTAGATTCAACAAATGCCTGGATTGCTTCGCGAAGCGGTGTGAACCATTTTCCTTCGTATACAACCTGAGCAAACTGGCTGCCAAGTTTCTTTTTGGCTTCCATGGTGTCTCTGTCAAGGATCAGTTCTTCCAGCTGTTCGTGAGCAGCCATAAGGATTGTTCCGCCGGGAGTCTCATATACACCACGAGATTTCATACCAACAACACGATTCTCTACGATATCGATGATTCCGATGCCGTTTTCGCCGCCCAGACGGTTCAGTTCGGTGATGATCTCGGAAACTTTCATTTCTTTTCCGTTAAGAGTCTTCGGAACACCTTCTTCAAATGTCATGGTGATCTCAGTTTCTTTATCAGGAGCTTTTTCAGGAGTAACACTTAAAACAAGCATGTCGTCATAGTTTGGAGCCTGGGAAGGATCTTCCAGTTCCAGACCTTCATGGCTGATGTGCCATAAGTTACGGTCACGACTGTAGCTGTGGCTTGCGTCAAATGGAAGGTTGATTCCATGAGCCTGACAGAATTCAATCTCATCCTCACGAGACTGCATGGTCCATACATCTGTCATACGCCATGGAGCGATGATCTTAATGTCCGGTGCAAGTGCTTTGATTCCAAGTTCAAAACGGATCTGGTCATTACCTTTACCTGTAGCACCATGACAGATAGCAACAGCGTTTTCTTTACGGGCGATCTCAACCAGTTTCTTTGCGATGGCCGGACGTGCCATAGATGTTCCGAGAAGATATTTGTGTTCGTAAACAGCACCAGCCTGTACACAAGGCATTACATAGTTGTCACAGAAATCATCTACGATGTCTTCAATGTATAATTTGGATGCACCGGAAAGTTTGGCTCTTTCATCCAGACCATCCAGCTCGTTTCCCTGTCCGCAGTTTACACAGCAGCAGATAACTTCGTAATCAAAAGTTTCTTTCAGCCATGGGATAAGTGCTGTGGTATCAAGACCACCTGAGTATGCTAATACAACTTTTTCCTTCATAATTGAGTTCCTCCTGAAAATTATCGTTCTGCACTTGGCAGATACGTATATTTTTGTTAAAATAAAAATTTAGAATTGTAGCGTGATGAAGCAATTCATATTATAATGTATAATTGTTGTCTTATGATAAGTGATGTCAAATCTCGTTGACAATGGTTAATATACAACAATTTTTATAAATATGCAATAGCAATATACAAAAAAATTAAAAAATATTTTGCATAAAAATGCACCATAAAATAAGAAATAATACACGACTATTCACGAATCCAAGAAAAACAGGTGCAAAATCCGTCAAAATTATGTATTGCATATTATGCAAAATAGATGTATAATCAATGCAGTTCAATAATATCCCGCGAGGTGTTTGCCATATGTTGGCAAATCCCGAGACATGCAGGGCAAAATGCCATCACCGAAGGTGATATGGAATGCATTTTGACCAATTGCTGTGAATAAAATGAATAGCAATGTATAATCAATGCAGTTAATTTTTTATAAGACTGGGAGATAAGGAGGAAGTATAAATGATAAAAGCAGGAATCATCGGAGCAACAGGATATGCCGGAAACGAACTGGCAAGACTGCTCCTTGGACATAAAGATGTAGAAGTAGCATGGTATGGCTCCAGAAGTTATATAGACCAGAAATATGCAGATGTTTACCAGAATTTTTTTAAACTGGTAGATGCAAAATGCATGGATGACAATATGGCAGCACTGGCAGACGAGGTAGATGTGATCTTTACAGCAACTCCACAGGGTCTGTGTGCGTCTCTTGTAAATGAAGAGATCCTTTCCAAAGCCAAAGTGATCGACCTCAGCGCTGATTTCCGTATCAAAGATGTAAAAAAATACGAAAAATGGTACGGTATCGAACACAAATCACCACAGTTTATTGAGGAAGCTGTTTACGGACTCTGCGAGGTTAACAGAGAGGATATTAAGAAAGCGAGACTGATCGCCAACCCGGGATGCTATCCTACCTGTTCCACATTATCTGTTTATCCACTTCTGAAAGAAGATCTGATCGATCCGAATACGATTATCATTGATGCAAAATCCGGAACATCAGGAGCAGGAAGAGGAGCCAAAGTTCCTAATCTTTACTGCGAAGTAAACGAAAACATCAAAGCATACGGAGTCGCTTCTCACCGTCATACACCGGAGATCGAGGATCAGCTGGGCTATGCATGTGGACAGGAAGTTCTGATCAATTTCACTCCACATCTGGTTCCAATGAACAGAGGCATTCTGGTAACTGCATATGCTTCCCTTAAGAAAGAAGTTTCTTATGAAGAAGTAAGAGCAGCTTATGATAAATATTATGCGGATGAAACCTTTATCCGGGTTCTGGATAAGGATGTCTGCCCTCAGACCAAATGTGTGGAAGGCAGCAATTATGTGGACGTGAACTTCAAGATCGACCCGAGAACAAAACGTGTGATCATGATGGGTGCTATTGACAACCTTGTAAAAGGTGCAGCAGGACAGGCTGTTCAGAATATGAACCTTATGTTTGGCTTTGATGAGGCAGAAGGTCTTCACCAGATCCCGATGCTTCCATAGGAACAGGAGAGAGGAGAATTACGATTATGAAGATCATTACAGGCGGTGTTACAGCAGCAAAAGGATTCCAGGCTGCATCTACAGCAGCTGGTATCAAATATCAGGGAAGAACAGATATGGCTATGGTCTACAGTGAGAAGCCATGTGTGGCAGCAGGTACTTTTACTACAAATATCGTAAAAGCAGCTCCTGTAAAATGGGACCAGGATATTGTATACAATCATCCATCTGCACAGGTGATCATCTGTAACAGTGGAATCGCCAATGCATGTACAGGAGAAGAAGGTTTCGGTTACTGTAGAGAGACAGCCAAAGCAGCAGCAGAGACTATGAATGTAGATGCAGACAGTGTGCTGGTAGCTTCTACTGGTGTAATCGGAATGCAGCTTCCAATTGAGAAACTGGCAGCAGGTGTCAGGGCTATGGCTCCGAAGCTTCAGGGATCTCTGGAAGCCGGTAACGAAGCAGCAAAAGCTATTATGACCACAGACACAAAAGAAAAAGAAGTGGCAGTGGAGATTGAAATCGGTGGAAAGACCGTTACCATTGGTGGTATGTGTAAAGGTTCCGGTATGATCCATCCGAATATGTGTACCATGCTTGGTTTTGTCACAACAGATGCGTGTATTTCCAAGAAACTTCTTCAGGAAGCACTGAGCCAGGATGTAAAGGATACTTACAATATGGTATCTGTAGACGGAGATACTTCTACCAATGATACCGTCCTTCTTCTGGCAAATGGCATGGCAGGTAATCCGGAAATTACAGAAAAGAACGAAGACTATCAGAAATTCTGTGAGGCACTGAATTACATCAACACCACCCTTGCAAAGAAGATCGCCGGAGACGGAGAAGGTGCTACAGCATTGTTTGAAGTAAAGATCATCGGTGCAGAAAGCAAAGAACAGGCAGTAACTTTAAGTAAATCCGTAGTTACTTCTTCTCTTACCAAGGCAGCCATCTATGGTCATGATGCCAACTGGGGCAGAATCCTCTGTGCCATGGGATATTCAGGGGCACAGTTTGATCCGGAAAAAGTAGATCTTTATTTTGAAAGCAAAGCTGGAAAGATTCAGATCATCGAAAACGGTGTAGCAGTAGATTACAGTGAGGAAGAAGCTACAAAGATTCTTTCTGAGGATGCAGTGACAGCCATTGCAGACATCAAGATGGGCGACTGTGCAGCAACTGCATGGGGTTGTGATCTTACTTATGATTATATTAAAATAAATGCAGATTACAGATCCTGACAGCATCCTACTGTGGAACGGCAGGTGTCAGGGTAACTGAATAAAATACCGAGGAGACAGAAAAATGGTAAATCAGAAATATCTGGACAAAGCAGAGACTCTTATTGAAGCACTCCCTTATATCCAGCGTTTTAACCGTAAGATCGTAGTGGTAAAATATGGCGGAAGTGCCATGCTGGATGAAGAACTAAAGGCAAATGTCATCAAAGACGTCGTACTTCTGAAACTGATCGGATTCAAACCGATCATCGTTCATGGCGGTGGCAAGGAAATCAGCCGCTGGGTTAACAAAGTAGGCATGGAACCAAGATTTGTAAACGGACTTCGTGTAACAGACAAAGATACCATGGAGATCGCAGAAATGGTTCTTGCCAAAGTGAACAAAGAACTGGTAACACTGGTAGAATCTCTTGGTGTGCAGGCTGTTGGTATCAGCGGTAAAGACGGCGGACTTCTTCAGTGCCATAAGAAATTATCCAAGGGAGAAGATATCGGATTTGTAGGAGATATCGAAAAGGTTAATCCGAAGATCCTTCAGGACCTTCTGGAAAGAGATTTTCTTCCGATCGTGTTCCCTGTTGGATTTGATACAAACTTTGATTCCTACAATATCAATGCAGATGATGCAGCCTGTGCCATTGCAGAAGCTGTTCATGCTGAGAAACTGGTATTTCTTTCTGATATTGAAGGTGTATATAAAGACAAAGATGATCCGGGTACTCTGATTTCCGAACTCCATGTACAGGAAGCAGAGAAACTGATCAGTGAAGGATATGTAGGCGGAGGAATGATCCCGAAACTTCAGAACTGTATTGATGCTATTGAGGAGGGGGTAAACAGAGTCCATATCCTGGACGGACGTATCCCTCACAGTCTTCTTCTGGAGATCTTTACAAACAAAGGTATCGGTACTGCAATTTTAAGAGAGGATGGCGAAAAATACTACTATGAGCATGCATGATCAGATGGAACATGCAGAACAGAGTATTCTGCATACATATAACCGTTTTCCGGTGATGTTTGACCGGGGAGAAGGATGTTATCTTTACGACACAGAAGGCAAAAAATATCTGGATTTTGCAGCGGGTATTGCTGTAAACGCACTGGGCTATCATTATCCTGGATATGATGAGGCCCTGAAAGCCCAGATCGATAAGCTGACACATATTTCCAACTTATATTATAATGAACCTATGAGCGAAGCAGGAGACAAACTGGTAAAAGCCAGCGGTCTCTGCAAAGCATTTTTTACAAACAGTGGTACAGAAGCCATTGAGGGAGCACTGAAAGTTGCCCGTAAATATGCTTACAAGAAATATGGCAAAGAAGCACAGAAATATGAGATCATTGCCATGAATCATTCTTTCCATGGAAGAAGTATGGGGGCGCTTTCTGTAACAGGAACCGAACATTACAGAGAACCCTTTGAACCACTGATCGGTGGTGTGAGATTTGCAGATTTTAATGATCTGGAAAGTGTCAAAGCTCAGATCACAGACAAGACCTGCGGAATCATTACAGAAGTAGTGCAGGGCGAAGGTGGTATTTACCCTGCACAGAAAGAATTTCTGGAAGGACTTCGCGCAATCTGTGATGAGAAAGATATCGTCCTGATCTTTGATGAAGTACAGTGCGGTATGGGACGTACAGGAAGCTACTTTGCATGGCAGGGATATGGTGTGAAACCAGATGTTATGTCCAGTGCCAAGGCTCTTGGATGTGGTGTGCCGGTAGGTGCTTTTGTCCTTGGGGAAAAAGTAGCTGAGACTTCTCTGGAGCCGGGAGACCATGGTACTACCTATGGTGGCAATCCATTCGTATGTGCAGCAGTCAGCAAAGTATTTGACATCTTTGAAGAAGATCATATTCTGGATCATGTAAAGGAGCTGACTCCATATCTGGAGCAGAAACTGGACGAACTTGTGGATAAGTATGAGGTACTTTCCGCACGTCGTGGAAAAGGTTTCATTCAGGGACTGGTTGTGAAAGATGTTCCTGTAGGAACTGTGGTAAAGAAAGCCCTTGCAGAGGGACTGCTGGTAATTTCAGCAGGAAGTGATGTGCTTCGTATGGTACCGCCTCTGGTGATCACCAAGGAACACATTGATGAAATGGTGGAAAAACTGGAGAAAGCTCTCGCATAAATATAATACACATATTATAAAAATATCGCTTATTCGTCATAAGATGGGTAAGCGATTTTTTTGAGATTTTTTTGGGGAAATGATGGTTGCCTTTTACGACAGAATATAATAAAGTAGAATGTGAAGATTATGTGAATTCTATGTAAATTTTTATCAGGATTTACATAGAAAAAGAGTATGTCCGTACAGGGATGAGAAAAACGATAACGATAAGGGAGGTTTTTTATGATTCAGTGGAAGAAGCTGAAAAACGGGCTGGCGGTTCTTCTGGCCGTAACCATGGTGGGGCAGCCTGTGGGGGTGTATGCAGAAGATTTTACTTCTGAAGCAGAAGTGGAGAGCTATGCAGAGGAAGAAACAGATACGGAGCTGGAAACAGAAGATGAAGAAAGTGGAGAAGATTTTTCATCGGAAAATGAAGTGGAAACAGGGCTTGATGAGGCAGATGAAACAGATGAGATATCTGTGGAGGACGCTGACAGTGTCGGGGATGGAAGCAGTGAAGCTGACGCGGATGAAATTGAGTTTTCAGATGAAGAGGTTATGGATGAAGCCGGGACTGGAATAACATGGGATTATGATTATAAAACCGGTACTATGATTATCAGTGGAAATGGAGAAATGAGGGATTATGCCGACAGTGATTCGGCTCCCTGGAGCAGAATGCTTCCCAGAAAACTAATTATCAAGGATGGTGTCAAAAAGATTGGAAATAATGCATTTAGTGGTATGACTTCGCTGAAAACAATAGAAATATCACATGTTGAAACCATTGGAAAAAATGCATTTTATTCCTGTACGGGGCTTAGTGAAGTAAAAATGTCACAGGCAAAAACAATTGGGAGCGGTGCATTTTATGGTTGTTCCAGTTTGGAATCTGTGGAAATCCCGCAGGTGGAGACACTTGCGGATTCAGTATTTGGCGACTGTCGCAAATTGACGACAATGGATATGCCGCAGTTGAAAACAATGGAAGCCTCTGTATTCTGGTTTTGTACGAGTCTTGGCGAAGTAAAAATGCCACAGGTGGAAACAATTGGTGTGCGTGCATTTGAGGGCTGCAGTTCTTTAAAAGCAATAGATTTGTCAGGTATAAAAACAATAGAAAGACGTGCATTTAGTGCATGTGGTATTGAGAAAATAGTAGTGCCATCTACGCTGACAAAGATTGGTGAATATGCGTTTGATTGTGCCAAACGTTTAAAAATTGTGTTTTTTCAGGGAAATACCAAGCCTGATATTTCTTCTTCAGATGTTTTTGATCAGGTAAAAGGTATAACTTTTTATTATCCGGTAAATGGTAACTGGCCGACAAGTATCATGACTTCAAATGCATTTGGCAGTTCCGGCAGCAAATGGATTGCCTATGACAAGATGTTTCCTGGCGAGTATGTTTTCAATAATGACGGTACCTGCAGCAGTGACGGAACAGAAACTGCAGAATGTATCTGCGGATGTGGTCTGACGGATACCAGAATTGCAAAAAATACAAAAAATCCAGACAATCATACTTACTCAGAAGATTGCTACAAAGAACTTTCCAATGGGAAAAAAGTTTATTCTTGTGTAGAATGTGGAAGAATCAAAGGGGAAGTCGGTGAAAAAGGAAGCTGTGGGGATTCTCTTACCTGGGAAATTTATGATTCCGATGTATTATGTATTACCGGGACCGGTGCCATGGCGGATTATGACATAGACAATCCGGCTCCATGGAGTGGCAAGAATATCCGCTACTGCAGACTGGGAAAAGGAATCACTTCTATAGGGGCTTCCGCCTTTGAAAACTGTACTTCGCTGGAAATAATTGAACTGGAAGAGGGAATCACTTCCATTAATGGGTATGCTTTTTATGGCTGTACTTCTTTAAAAGAACTGGAACTTCCAAAGAGCCTGAAATCTATTGGAGAAAACGCTTTTGAAGGCTGTACTTCTTTACAGAAAGTAACGGCATATCCCAAATTGACATCTCTGAAAAACACCAGCTTCCGTAAGTGCGGTGCGCTGACAATTCGTGGTTATGAGGGAAGTTATATTCAGAAGTATGCCACAGAGAAAGAAATTCCTTTTGAATCTATGGGAAAATGGGGAACCTGCGGTTACAGTGCAGAATGGTATCTGATTGATGGAACACTCACAATCTGTGGATTTCATAGTATGAGCAATTACAGTGAAACAAATAAGGCTCCCTGGACAGGTCTAAAGGTAACCAAAATAGTAGTAGAAAATATTTCAACAATCGGAAATTATGCATTTGCTGGTCTCAGTGAGGTTACGGAAATCACTCTTCCCACTACAGTATATGAGATTGGAGATTATGCTTTCAAAAACTGTGCAGGTCTTAAATCTGTAGAGATACCGAACAGCCTTGAGCTGGGAATCATCAGTGAAGGAATGTTCTATGGATGTACGTCTCTGGAAACCATAAAACTTCCAGATAATATCCAGAAAATTGAAAATCTTGCCTTTGCAAATTGTAAAAGCCTTAGTTCCTTTACAGTGCCGAAAGAGGTAACTATCATAAAATGGGGAACTTTCCTGAACTGTGAATCTCTTTCCAGTATAACCATGGGAAATGAGATTACAGAGATTGGAGGCAGTGCTTTTGCAGGATGCGGACTGACAGAGATTCAGCTGCCATCAGGTATAATGAGCATCGGCGAAGAGGCTTTTGCCGGAAATAAGTTTACAGAGTTTACAATTTCTTCAGGTGTAACAGAACTGGGAGCCGGTGTTTTTGCCGGATGTGATCAGCTTCAGGAAATTTCGGTAGAAGAAGGAAATGCAAACTTCTCAGCAGCAGGCGGAGTTCTTTATGACAAGGCGGGAACGAAGCTGCTTCTCTGCCCTAGTGGAAAAGAGGGAACCTTTACACTGCCAAGAAGAACAACAGAGATTGCAGAATCGGCATTTAAAGGCTGTAAGAAGATCACAGAACTGGTTCTTCCCAGTGGTCTGACAACCATAGGAAGTAAAGCATTTTCGGGTATGAACCTGACAACTGTGGAACTTCCGGCAGAACTGGTGAATTTGTCTCCGGATGCTTTTGCATACTGTTCTAAACTTACGGAGATTACAGTAGATGAGGACAATACAGTTTTTGCAGTAGCAGATGGTGTCCTCTGTGATAAAAATAAAGAAAAAGTACTCATCTGTCCTCCAGGACTGGACAGAATCGTTTTGAGTGAGGGAATCAAATCCATTGAGAAAGATGCAATTGCCGTTAGAAGAGAAGAGACGGTGATCGATCTTCCCTTCTCTTTGAAGAAAATTGATTTTTCCAATATTTCCCCAAAAAGCGTAGTGTTTGAAGCCTATGGAAACGCACGTATCGTATATGATCTGGACTGGATGGGATATAACTGGAGAAGTAAAGGAAATCATGACCTTCCATGGGAGGGTGATACAAGTACAGAATATCATAAAGCAATGGCTTATGAAAAACTGACAGAGTATTTGTTCAAATCTCCAAATCAGACCATAACAAAGAAAAATGGCACCCTTACTCACGTTAGTACAGCAATTAATTTTACTCATGTAACTTCAACAGGAAGTGCAACCGGCACGATGAAATTCCGCATCACCCCAAATGGGGTAGAGAATAATAAGTTTACTCTGGAAGTCAGGACCAGTGGAAGTAATGGAAGCCTCTATGGATTTACTGCAACTCTTACGGTAGATCCGGCGAAACTGACTTCCAAAACAGTAGACTATAATTATACATGGGATATCAAGAAAGGTGCCTATTGTACAACGACCACAAAAAATATAAATTCCATGGCAAATTCTGCGCTTTATAATGGAGTAGCCTGCTTATGTACGGAGCTGCTGCCGGAAACAGAGACCGGTTTGAAGATAAAAGATCTGGGATTCCTTGGCATGTTCAAAGATTCTACAATTCATACATTTGAAGTAGAAGAGGGAAAAGATGCGACCTGTACAGAAAATGGATATGGAGCCAGTGCATGGTGTCCTCTCTGTGGAGCTGTACAGATAAGAGGCAGTGTTATTCCAGCTACCGGCCATGCTTATGGAGACTGGGTGGTAACAGAAGAGGCTACCTGCACAAAAGATGGAATAGAAACATCTACCTGTGCAAATTGTGGAGATGTAAAAACAAATGTTATTGAGAAAAAGGGTCATACAGAAGAAATAATTCCTGCAGTAAAGCCAACTTGCGAGAACCCGGGTCTCACAGAAGGAATCAAGTGCTCTGTATGCGGAAAAATTCTGAAAGCACAGGAAACAGGAGAGCCTGCTACCGGCCATGCTTATGGTGAATGGACAGTGAGTGAGGAGGCTACCTGTACCAAAGAAGGAAAGAAAATATCTGTCTGCCAAAATTGTGGTGATACACAAACAGAAACTATCCCGGCTCCAGGACATAGGGAAGAGATAATTCCGGCAAAAGAACCTACCTGTGAAGAACCAGGTCTGACAGAGGGTATCCGATGTTCAGTGTGTGGGGAAATCCTGAAAGAACAGAAAACCGAGGGGGAAGCTACAGGCCATAATTTCGGTGAGTATAAAACGACAAAAGCGGCAACTGCTCTGAATACCGGTGTCAAAACACGTACGTGTGGTGTCTGCGGAAAAGAAGAAATCATAACAATTCCTAAACTTAAGGCAACCATTAAACTAAATGTAACCAGTATAGTACTGAAAGTGGGACAGTCTACTACGAAAGTAAAAGTCAGTGGTCTTGCAAAGGGAGATTCCGTTGCATCCTGGAAATCAGGAAATACAAGTCTGGTAAAAGTAACGAGTTCAGGAAAGATTACTGCAGGAAAGAAAACCGGTTCTACCACAGTGACAGTAACATTACGCAGTGGTAAAAAAGCAGTTGTAAAAGTGAAAGTCCAGAAAAGTGAAGTAAAGACTACACGTATATCAGGTCTTTCTTCCAAAGTGACTCTAAAAGTAAAAAAACGGATAACATTGAAACCTGTAATATCACCAATCACATCTGTACAGAAGATTACATATGCAACTTCAAATAAAAATATTGCAACAGTCAGCAGTAAAGGTGTGATCACTGCAAAAAAAGCAGGAAAAGTAAAAATTACAGTAAAATCAGGATCAAAGAAATACGTGATCACAGTTACTGTAAAAAAATAGGATAAAATAAAAGTGGCGGAGCATTTGCTCCGCCTTTTGTGTTATTTCATGTTGTCCAGATCAATATGTTTCTTAATTGCTGCAAAGCTCTCAGCACTGATCACATGCTCAATCTTGCAGGCATCACTGGCTGCTACCTTAGCGTCAACGCCCAGGTTTTCAAGCCATTTGGAAAGGAAAAGATGTCTCTCATAAATCTTTTCAGCGATTGCCATACCGGACTCTGTCAGATAAAGATAACCTTCCGGAGATACGGTGATCTGATCATTTTCTCTTAATTTCTTCATGGCAACACTGACACTGGATTTCTTGAATCCCAGTTCAGTGGCTACATCTACAGAGCGCACAACCGGATGTGATTTGCTCAGAATAAGAATAGTCTCCAGATAGTTTTCGGCGGATTCGTTAGTATGCATTCCTTACACCCCAATTTCTCTCAATTTCAACGAATGAAATAATAAAATTTATAGTATTTCCAGTATAGCATATTTTACAGGACAGAACAACCGGAATTGTAGATTTTTACTATATGATGGTACGCTGAAACTGTCTTTCGTTAAGCAGAACAAACGATAGTTTTAAAAGACGAAAAAAAGTGCTTGACAGCTTACAAACGTTAGCATATACTAACTTAAGAGGTAAAAACAAAGCGTTAAGACACGTTATATGTTTTTGGCTAAAGAAAAAAATTCTCAATAAGAAAGAGGGTTGGACAGTATGATGCCGATTACAATGGCAGGCATTGGCGAGACATGCAAGATCAAAAAAATTGGCGGAAATGAAGAAACCAGACGTTTTCTTGCGAATCTTGGATTCGTAAATGATGCTGAGATTTCTGTAGTATCTGCAATCGGGGGCAATGTGATCGTAAATGTGAAAGATGCCCGGGTAGCTGTTAATCAGGATATGGCAAGACACATCATGATCTGACGCTGAATGTTTGAAGAATTGCGAGAACTGTGAAACAGCGAAACAATTCATAAGATATCAGTAAGTGATGTATGCAATGTTTATATATCAAGCAAAGAGGGAAAGGAGACAGAACAATGACTTTAGGTGATGCAAAAGTTGGAAGTACAGTTGTTGTAACCAAGATTGAAGGAGACGGCGCGTACAAACGACGCATTATGGACATGGGTATCACAAAAGGAAGTGAACTCTATATCCGTAAAGTTGCACCTTTAGGTGACCCGGTTGAGATCACTGTAAGAGGCTATGAGTTATCAGTAAGAAAAAATGATGCTCAGTGCGTACAGGTAAAATAATTCGTTCTGTATATCTGTACATAGGTAATACCGTTGCTGTGAAACTGGCAGCAACAGAAAATGCTGCAAAGCAGCGATATGAGGGAATAAGGAGGTAAGAAAGAAATGGCAATTAAAATTGCACTTGCCGGTAACCCGAACTGTGGTAAAACCACAATGTTCAACGCATTAACGGGCGCTAACCAGTATGTAGGAAACTGGCCGGGAGTTACTGTAGAGAAAAAAGAAGGTAAACTGAAAGGAAAAAGAGGAAAAGGCGAGGAGATCATCGTAACGGACCTTCCTGGTATTTATTCTCTTTCACCATATACACTGGAAGAGGTAGTCAGCCGAGATTATGTTCTGAAAGAAAATCCGGACGTGATCATTGACCTGGTAGATGCTACCAACATTGAACGTAACTTGTATCTTACCACTCAGCTGATCGAGACCGGTGTTCCGGTTGTAATCGCACTGAACATGGCAGACCTTCTTGAAAAAAGAGGAATCAAGATTGATACCAAGCGTCTTTCCATGTTACTTGACTGCCCGATCATTGAGACATCTGCACTGAAAGGTGAAGGTCTTGACAAACTGATCGACGAAGCAGTAACAGTTGCAAAGAAGAGCAGCGTAGATCTTCCGAAAGACATCTTCTCCAAAGAGATGGAAGAAGCCGTTGCAGAAGTTAAAACTGTTCTGCCGGATTCCATCACAGATGACAAGAAGAGATGGTATGCAGTTAAATTCCTTGAGAACGACGAAAAAGTCAAAGAAGCTATGAAGCTTTCCGCTTCTGCTCAGGCAGTTGTTGACAAGAACCGTCAGAATCTGGAAAAGAAACATGACGATGACATGGAAAGTATCGTAACAGACGAAAGATACAAATTCATCCAGA
>OLRG01001446.1_pt1 | contig 19093 bp, 20 predicted proteins | sample 1672331 | NCBI WGS metagenome assembly OLRG01 (sample SAMEA3136672, study PRJEB25190) | human gut metagenome
CTCTGTAGAGAAGGTGGTATGACGGCAATGGTCAGACCAGTAAGTATCCAGCACACGGATCTCTGTCATGGAAGGATTTCTCTTCTCTTCGTTTTTAAAATAATTCTGGATATGTTTGAAATCTTTGAATGTCATAGCCAGATTCAGGGAAGTATACAGCTCTTTCAGTGCTGCCTCTTCCATATCGATAAATCCGTCGAAGATTTTTACATCTGCCGGTTCTTCAAACTTTGTTACCAGTGTTTCCGGTTTTACCATTCCGGTCTCACGGGAATCTACCGGGTTGATGCAGTGATTCTTGATCGCTTCAAATTCTTCGTCGGAAACAGTTCCCTCGATTACATAAGTGGTTGCAGATTTGATGATCGGCTGCTCGTCCTCTTTCAGGAACTGTACACACTGTACGGCAGAATCCGCTCTCTGATCAAACTGACCCGGCAGGTATTCCACGGAAAATACTCTTGCTCCTTCTGCCATCGGAATCTGCTCTTTATACAGTACATCTACCGGTGGCTCTGAGAATACACATGTACATGCTTTCTCAAACACTTCCTCTGAAATATTTTCCACATCGTAACGAATATATACGTGAACTGCTGTCACAGTCTTAATCCCAAGGTAGCTGCTGATCTCATGCTTTAATTCTTTTGCCTGTACCGCAAAATCAGGTTTCTTTTCCACATAAACACGTTTTACACTGCTCATCGTACACCTGTCCTTTCTCTGTCGCATCTGCAACTGACTTCTCTTCGGTCTTTTACACTATTCCGGGCACTGCTGGATCGCATCTCTCAGAGATCCAGTGTACCGTCACTATAAAAATACCACAGGATGCATTATTAGTAAAATTAATATATTTAATCTTTTTAATAAGTTTTACTTATTATTTGTTTATTTTTGTGAAAATACTGGATGCACCCACAAGATTTTGTTATACTGGAAGCAGTTATAAGGAGGACTTATCAAAAATGATGGATATAAACTACGAATTGTACAAAGTATTTTACTATGTGGCAATCTCCCTGAGCTTTTCGGACGCTTCCAAACAACTGTTTATCTCCCAGTCAGCTGTCAGCCAGTCTGTCAAAGTACTGGAAAAGAAACTGGGAATCACTCTGTTTATCCGAAGCACCAAACGGGTACAGCTGACGCCTGAAGGAGAAACACTGCTTCGCCACATCGAACCGGCAATGAACCTGATCAAACGCGGAGAAGCGCAGATCATGGAAGCTAGTAACCTGGGGGGAGGTCAGCTTCGTATCGGCGCCAGCGATACCATCTGCCGGTATTTTCTTATTGATTATTTTCAGAAATATCACCAGAACTATCCGGATGTGCGGATCAAGATCACCAACAGTACCTCCATCGGCTGTGTGGATCTTCTGGAAAAAGGACAGGTGGACCTGATTGTCTGCAACTTTCCCAACTCCCGGCTGGGAAATCACATGAATGTCCGTCCCCTAAAAGAATTCCGTGATGTTTTTGCGGCAGACCCGGAAAGTTTTCCTGTAAGGGACCGGATCTTTCAGCTGAAAGAACTTCTGAATTTTCCTATTCTTATGCTGTCTTCCAAAACTACTACCAGTGAATATCTCCACAGAACATTTACCTCCAGAGGACTGAAACTTCTGCCGGAAGTAGAACTGAACAGCAATGATCTTCTTATGGATCTGGCAGGAATCGGTCTGGGAGTTGCCTGCATCCCGGACTATATGCTGGAATCTCACAGAACCCTTGTCCCCATCCGGCTGGATACTCCACTGCCGCCCCGTCAGCTGGTGCTGGTACAGCATGATAATCTGCCTGTTTCCCAGGCCGGAGAACGATTCGTGGAAATGTTCTGAAAAAAGAAATAAAAGCTCCCTGGCAGGTCCTGCTTTTCAAAACCTGCCGGGAAGCTCTTATAAGATTACTCAGGCATTACTTCTACCGCTGCTTTAATATACTGATTATCAATCTCTGCGAAAGTACCACTGTCTGCCTTAGCTGCATAAGACACATCAATCGGCATCTTGCCAAGTACCGGAACTTTCAGTTCTGCTGCGATCTCATCGATATGGCTCTCACCAAATACCTTAATCTCAGTGCCGCAGTCCGGACATTTGACGAAGCTGTAGTTCTCTACAATACCAAGTACCGGGATCTTCATCATCTCAGCCATGTTATAAGCTTTGCGAACGATCATACGAACCAGATCCTGCGGAGAACTTACGATGACGATTCCGTCAACAGGAAGTGACTGGAATACGGTCAGCGGTACATCACCTGTTCCTGGCGGCATATCTACAAAAAGATAGTCAATCTGATCCCAGACAACATCTGTCCAGAATTGTTTTACCATGTTGGCAAGAACCGGACCTCTCCAGATAACCGGAGTCTCTTCTGTAGGAAGAAGAAGGTTGATGGACATAACCTTGATACCGTTCTCTGTGACCATAGGATAAATACCATTGTCATCTGCCTGTGCTGCACCTTTCAATCCATACATCTTTGGAATGGAAGGTCCTGTGATATCTGCATCCAGGATACCTACTTTGAATCCCTTGGCTGCCATTGCATTAGCCAGAGAAGCGGTTACAAAGGACTTACCTACTCCACCTTTACCACTGACTACCCCTATTACATGTTTTACGTCAGAAAAAATATTCTGCTCTGCCTGAAAATTCTGCGGCTGGCTGTTTCCCTTGCTTGCACAGCCTTCACAACTGGATTTGTCGCAAGAGCTGTTACTACATTCTTTTGCCATTTTGCTACTCCTTTTTACTGTTATGAAAACAGTTATTCTTTATTTCATGAAGCGGTCGATTGCACGCTCAAGTTCCTTGATGGCATCCCGGTCTCCATGTTCTACTGCATCTACAATACAGTGTTCAATATGATCCTGGAGAATAATCTTGCCTGTGTTGTTAATGGCAGACTTCACAGCAGAAAGCTGGATCAGGACCTCCGAACAGTCTCTTCCATCCTCTACCATCCTCTTGATGGATTCCATATGACCGATTGCCCTGGAAAGCCGGTTCAGCACTGCCTTTGTCTGCGCGTGGCTGTGATGATGACCATGCCCTTCATGGGAATGCTCCACAACGGTGCCATCTTCCAGAACATGTACATGGGTTTCTTTTGTCTCACTCATGTCCCCTTGTGTCTCCTTTCTGCTGTTCCACGATCTCTCCACGGAACTGTATTGATCAGACTATCAGTAACTGTTCAGTACCCTCACAGTCACGACTATCATCAAATTATATCACATCTGTCAGATCTCTGTAAAGGAACATCTCTGTTTTATCTGGGATGTAAGAATATCAAAGATGATGGTTCCATCCGGAAGTACAGTCTTTTCGTAGGATACCTCTTTTCCCTTAAATTTCTCTTGTACATATTCTTCCGGATCCCGGATCTCCACCTCTTCCACAAAAACATCCCTCATCTGATTTCTGGGGCATTTGTTAAAAATCTCCCAGATCACTTCATATTCTTTCATAGGATATCTCCATTCTCAGATACTTTCTCACTTTATAGCGGCTTCGTTTCTGTCTGTTACAGTTCCAGCTGCCATCGGCCCTCAATATCCTCTGCAAATTCTGTTTCCACAGAACGCAATGCCTCTTTTTGTTCTACCGGCACTGCCCAGCAGAGTCCACAGCTGGCGGATATCTCCCTTGGTACAGGAAGCAGTCTTCCCGGTACTGCATTTTCTTTGCAGAATCGCTCTACTGCAATGGCACCGCTGGTACTGTAAAAAGTCAAAATATACCGATCAATCTTCCGGATCATGGTTTCACTACTTTGCCGGCTTTGGAAAGAGTCTCTGCAATGTCATACATATTTGTAACTTCACCTACCTGAAGTTTCTCTGTAAGTCCATAATAATTCAGACATGTTCCGCAGGTTTTGATGGTAACGCCCTGTGCTTCCAGACTCTTAATGTCTTCCAGGGAATCTGAGCCTTCTGTTGTAAGCGTAGCTCCACCATTATAAAAAAGCATGGTCTCTGGCAGAGTTTCCATCTGGGTCACTGCAAAGATAAATCCTTTCATAAGGACCTTACCCAGTTCCTCGTTGCCTCTTCCCATGGTAGCTGTGTCTACTGCGATCACAAAATCACCTTTTACATCTGGAATGCAGGTTACTTTTTCCTGTACTTCTGCCGGTTTTCCCTGTCCGTCTGTGACTTTCAGTACAACCTGGAATTCTTTGTCTGATTTTTTCTCAGAAGTTACTGCTGCCCCTGCATGCTGTCCCATTCTGGTAAGATTCTGTACGGCTGTCTCATTGTCCACCAGTACTGTGATCTCTGCATTTCCCTGAATGCTGTCCAGAACTTTTTTGGTTTTGACTACAGGAATCGGACACTGCTCACCTCTTGCATCTACGGTATATTTCTGTTCACTCATAATAGATTCTCCTTTGCTGTTATAATCATAATCCAAATAAATTAACTGAATTTATTGTATCAGAGACAGAATTTTTTTTCAATGTCAGTTATATACTCATTTTTTTATTATTTTCTTTTGATAAAAAGATTTGACGAAGCAGCAAACTTTTTGTCGAAAGTAATTGAACTTCTTTCCAGAATAGAGTATCATAAATATAATTTCATTAAAAATAATTAAATGACCACAAGAAACAAAGGAGAGAAATCATGAAGCTTTTAAAGGACCGTATACTGAAAGATGGAATTGTAAAACCAGGAAATATTTTAAAGGTAGACAGTTTTTTGAATCATCAGATGGATATTACTCTCATCAACGAAATCGGCAAAGAATTTAAAAGACGTTTTGCTGACTGTCCTATCACCAAAATTCTTACCATCGAAGCATCCGGTATTGGAATCGCATGTATTGCTGCACAGTATTTTGATGTGCCTGTTATCTTCGCAAAAAAAGCACAGAGTCTGAACCTGGACGGTGAAATGTACTGTTCTAAAGTGGAATCCTTTACCCACAAAAAAGTTTATGACGTAATTTTATCCAAAAAATTCCTTGGACCGGAAGACCACGTACTTCTTATTGATGATTTCCTTGCCAACGGATGTGCCCTTCTGGGACTGATTGACATTGTCAAGGAATCCGGTGCTACTCTGGAGGGAGCCGGAATCGTCATCGAAAAAGGTTTCCAGAACGGTGGACAGAAAATCCGCGATATGGGTGTTCGTCTGGAATCCCTTGCTATTGTCGATTCCATGACTGATGATTCCCTGACTTTCCGGGAATAAATCCATTTCAACCAAAAGCAGGCTGATGATCAGCCTGCTTTTTTTAGTCCTGTAGTGGGTTTCGGTGTAGTTGTAACTGTAGCCTCCGGTGTGGGAGACGGTGTTTCTGTAGGTTCTGTTGTTGGTGTAACCGAAGGAGTCTCATCTGGTGTCTCAGTCACTGTCGGTGTCACCGTAGCCTCCGGTGTTTGGCTTGGTTCCGGTGCAGAAGTAGGCGTTGCTTCCGGCTCTACTTCTTTTTTTGTGTAATAACCACTGTCAATAAGAATCTCATAGTTGTCCTTATCGATCATCTGTGGCTCACAGAGATAACTGCCAATGATCTTTGTTCCATTATCATACTGTTCGTAATCATTTACCTCTGGATCATCTTCTCCATGAAGATATACGTTGACCATTTCTTCACACTGATCTGCCAGTTCTTTTCTGTCTGCAAAAATACTGAAACTGATCCTGCCTTCTGCAATTTTTTTGACTGCTTCTGCTTTACATCCATATCCGCTGATCAGCGGCCAGCTTTCTGTTCCAGTTGCAATTCCGTTTTCTTCCAGTGCCTCCGTTACAGCAACCGCAGCATTGTCAAATCCGGTACAGATAATATCCGGTGTCTCTCCTTCCGGATATACCTCTGTAAGCAGTTCTTCAGCCCTTGCCTTTGCCTGTCCTGTACTCCAGCGGAGAATTCCTGTATCATCAAAAGAAATCTGTCCAGACTTGCATACCAGCGTTCCGTCATCCAGATAAGGCTGCAGAGTTTCCATAACACCATTATAAAGAAACAGTGCCTGTACATTATCCTGAGACCCCATAATAAATTCTATGGTTCTGAATTCTTTATCTTCTTTTACTTTATCCAGATCTTCTTTTTTGATGATCTCTTCTCCGATCATCTGGCCGATCTGTCTGCCACCATAAGTCACATAATATTTCACTGCATCGGTATCCATGATCAGCTCATCGTAGGAAAAAACAGGAATCTCCGCTTCTTTGACTGTGGAAAGCACATCTTTCAGTCCATAAGTGTCCACTGGTGCGATCACCATGGCAGATACTTCCTGGGCAGTCATATCCTGAATCTGCGAAACCTGTCTGGACACATCATTGTCTGCATAAAGGAGCACTGGCTCATATCCATCCTCTTCCAGTCTGGTCTTTAATTCGTCGCCGTCTGTTTCCCAGCTGGTTTCCTCCGGCAAAAGTACTGCGATCTTTTCTCTGTCTTCCTGAACTGCTTCTTTGCTGTCCTGGCTGTCTGTATCTTTTTCGGAGACTTCTTCTGTGGAAGAACTTTCCTTATTCTGTTTTTTGGAATCCTCTTTTTGGCTGTCAGAAGTTTCTTCTGTATCAGTGATACCGGAATCTTCCGGTATTGCCTCCCCGGTTCCTTCTTTTTCTGTCTGTGCACTCTCACTGGCCGCTTCTGTGGCTTTGTTGTTGCCACAACCAGCGATCAGAGATGCTGTCAGCATAATTCCCAGCATTATTCCGGCTGTTCTTTTTTTCATGCTTCCATCCTTTCTGTCTGAATCGTCCTAAATTCCTTTATATTCTTTTGCCAGAGATTTCAGATAATCACGATATGCAGCGGCTGTTTTCTTCGGTTTCAGTATGTAGACATCTTTTCCCATGGAAGTCAGCCATCCAAAAAACTCTGGTCCGGCTATGGATGGCAAATTCACAGTCATATGATCTTCTTTTTCTTTGTATTCACCAAGTTTGCCAAAATAAGACTGCACATCCTTTTTTCTACTGGCTGAAAAATACAGTTTCATAGTTTTTTCCGTATCCCGGATTTCTTTCTTACTGTATCCATGGTAAACTTTTTCTTCTATGACCCTGGTCTGTACAGGTGTTTCTTTCTTTGGTTTTGCTGGAAGAGTTTTCTGATCTTTCACAGCTTGTCCTCCAACAACATAATATCCGCCTGGGCGTCCCCTGTGATATTTTATGTCCAGTCCAAAAACTCTCAGTGCTTCCATATCATCGTAAATGCTTTTGCGCTCTGCAGGTATTTCATATTCTGCAAGACTATCCAGAATCTCCTGCATGGTCACAACATGGTTTTCATCTGTATTTTGCAGCATTTTTTCAAGAAGCAGTATTTTTATTTTTTGATTATGTGATCTTGCCATTTTATCCCCTCGTATTTCTGATATAGTTTCGCCCATTTGTGGCTTTATTATAACGTCACCCTGTTTCTGCTGCAAGCAGTTATTTCGTTATAGCGAAAGTCGTGAACCGCGATATTATTTCAGGAAACGCTGGCAGATATAGTCATTGGCTTCTTTTTCCTGACTGTCATCCAGCGGTGCCAGCTCTACCTGCTCTCCGTATTTTCTTCTCAGCGCCCTGAGGATCAGAAGATCTGCAAGCTGTGGATTCTTTGGAAGAAGAGGGCCATGAAGATAAGTGCCGATAACATTTTTGTAGGTAACTCCCTCATATCCGGTCTTTCCGTCATTTCCTGCTCCATAAAGGACCTTTCCAAGAGGTTTGTTCTCGTTAATACAGGTCCTGCCACCATGATTTTCAAATCCAACCACAGGCATCTCAAACAAATCACTCTGAAGAATAATATTACTGATCAGTCGTCCTTCTCCCTGTTCTGTATACATATCTACCAGTTCCAGACCTTTGATCATTCCCTGGTCTGTCTTATAATAATTGCCAAGAAGCTGATAACCTCCACAGATGGCGATCACAACTCCATTATCTTCTACATATGCCTTAAAATCTCCCTGGATCTCTTTCAGTTTCTCACAGACCAGCATCTGCTCTCTGTCAGAACCACCTCCAAGAAGTACAATATCCAGCCTGGAAAAATCAATCTTGTCATTAAACTCAAAGGCAATGGTCTCTGCCTCAATACCTCTCCACTGACACCGCTTCATAAGACACTGAATATTGCCTCTGTCACCGTAAAGATTCAGAAGATCCGGGTATAAATGTCCTATGGTTATTTTCATGACTGTTCTCCCTCCATCTTCTTGAGAATATTCCTGGTGCTGAAAAGTGCAGTATAATTAACCAGTACATAAAGGTTGCCTGTTCCCTCTTCGATCCGGCTGCGGATTGCCTTTTCCACATCAGCTTCCAGAACAGACGGAATATCCACGTATTTCAGCCTCAGACGCATATCCTGACAACGGATACCGCTTACTGTGATAGAGGAAATACTTTCTTCCCGGAATCTGTCAAAATCTACATCCCACAGCCAGGAAATATCAATCCCATCCTGTGCATTGTCATTAATGGCAATCACTACATCCTTTGGGGTGGTATCCTGCATAACAGCGGAAATATTCTGGTTAAAACCGGCCGGGTTTTTGGCAAGGTTCAGAGTTACGCTGGTTCCTTTGATCCGAAACTGTTCCATACGTCCATTCTCCGGATTAAACTTCTTCAGCATGTCACTGAAATGACTGCCCTCAAATCCCGCTGACCGTACTCCTGCATAGGCAGCCAGAATATTATATACATTATAAAAGCCCTTATAATTGGCAGAAAAAAGTCTGTTCTCAACTCTGAAAGAAAGCTGATCTCCCACTTTTACATCGGTTGCATCGTAATCCGGTACCGGTCTCTGGAATCCACATTTCGGACACTTGTAGTCTCCCAGCTGACTGTAATGATAAAAACTGTACTGGAGTCTTTCGCCGCAGCGTTTGCAGAAGCGTCCTTCCCGAATCTCATTGGTATCATTCTTAACTACCGGGCGGCTGATGCCATAATAGACCGTAGGATGTCCGGTATCCATAGCAAGGTAAGCAGAAAGTGCGTCATCACCATTTACGATAAGTTTCAGCCCTGGTACTTTGCCTATCATTTCTTCCAGAATATTCATGGTAATATCAATCTCTCCATATCTGTCCAGCTGATCCCGGAACAGATTAGTCATTACCATATACTGGGGCATGATCTGTGGAAAAATATATTTTGTGGATGCCTCGTCTGCCTCAATACATGCGTAATCTGCATCAATATGACCGTTCAGTCCTGCTCCCAGAACGAAAGCAGCCACAACACCATTAAGCATGTTTGAACCGGTGTGGTTGCAGATGACTTTCTGTCCTTCTGCCTCCAGTGCAGCACAGAGCATGTTGTTGGTAGTAGTCTTACCGTTGGTTCCGCAGACAACGAAAATGTCTTTTCTGACTTCACCGGAAAGTTCTTTCAGAATTGGCGGGTATATCTTGAGAGCGATCTTGCCTGCCCAGGTAACGCCCTGTCTGCCCATTTTTTTGCAGATGTAGCCAGCAGCCTTTGCGGACCAGATCGCAGCGATTCTTCTTATGTTCATAATCTACGTCCTTTTTCTTTATTAGATATACGATATGTCGTATGTGAATAATTTTACGCTAAAAAACGAAAATTATCAACCTAATTGTTCTGTTCAGGAACCCCGCATGGGAAAATTTGTATGTATATTAAGACAGAAGGCTGTGGAAAGATATAATGATTACATAAGAACGCTTATGGATTGATATAGAACAACAAATCTTACGAATCGTGCTGGCTTCCTGATTCGGTGCAAGATGGAATAAAAGAAGAACTCCAGGAGAAGGATTTCCATGATTATCTTCTGGTACTGTCTCCTTGAATAACTTCGTCAAGATTCTTGTCTGTACAGGTTTTTGCGTTGATACAGAAAGTGCCACTGTTTGAGCCCCGAAGGGGCGAGTTTGGCATCTTTCTGTATCGTTCTTAGCAAAGTTCTGTATAGCATAGAATCTTAGAAGTTATGAACCGGAGATATATCCAGAAGATAACCACTGGAAATCACTCACACTGAAGTTCCTTCTTACATCCTGACTTGCACCGGGAATTCTTTGGCTTTATAATTGTGACATCGGAATTTTATAAATTAGCCATTTAAACCAAGGAGGATAATTTTGAACAGTCAGGATAATAACTTTTTTGAGTCTTATAAACGTCTTGATCGGCTCTGTGGAGATATTCTTAACTGCAAAAATGGTATCAGTGAGTATATACAACAGATGGAACAAACCGGACAATCAGGTTTCAAAGTTGCCAACTGGACAGAAGATTACAAAATGCTAAAACATGTACGCTTGGTCAGAAACCAGATAGCTCATGATACCTCTAACGCTTCATTCAGCACAGAAACTGATTTAGAATTTGTGAATTCATTTTATAACAGAATCCTAAAGCAAGATGACCCATTTGCACATTTAAGAAAAATGAACTCCACAGAATTTATCCCTAATAACAATTTATCGTCAAGCCCCTCAAAAGAGCATTTTCAATATCAACCTCTCAACAATTCCAATAATAATTTTGTAGACAGATTTTTAATAGGAATTGGTATAATCGCTGCAATTATTGTAATTTTAATACTATTCTGCTTATTCGGTATCTTGTAACTGAAAGTATTAATATTTCTTTACTTTACTATCGAAATCCATTATACTTTAAAACGTTTAAAATCTAGTATTATGATTTACGGTAATTTTAATAAGGAGGTATATGTTTATGTTTCGTTTATGGGGAAAAATATGGAAAGATAACCATATGATAAAAGACACTGTCATCTGCGATGACTCAGAAGATACACGTACACACAAAATATTTCATGCGCTGCAGGAGATCTGTTATGATTTTGACCTGGCGAACCCTATCTGGCTTGACAAAACTATCAATGATTTTAAACGCCACTCCAAAACAAGATTCTACCAGGACAATTTTGTTGAAACTGTAGATTTTGATTATCTTGAAATTCAGGTAATTGAAGAGGACTGATCACAATTTAATCCATAAATTCACGTATAATTTCTCTCATGATCTCTTCTTCTTCAGGACTGAGCATCTTGCTGAAATGACTGCCTGTTGCCGCAGTCTGCCGGATACTGGCTGCAATACGCTCTACCATCTCTTCCTGCAGAACCGAGTCCTGTTTACGGCTTTCCGGTGCCGGCTCATATCTCCGGGGTACCGGTGGATCCTCCCGGGTCTTTCTGGCCTGCAAAATATAGTCTGCCAGGGAATTCATGACAAGTTCTTCTCTGTAAGCAAAATCCAGAAACTGTCTCAGCACAAGAAGCGTCATCGGAACAGCTGTCCCTATATACAGATAGGAAAGTGGCAGCCCTTCTTTTTTGTCCAACACACTGATCAGGATAAATGACAATACCAGGCAGAAGGTTGACAAGAGCGATGGTCCCCATACCATAAAGTTCATCCTGTTCAGAAGTTTATCTCTTGTTTTCCACAGATTCAGCCATTTTTCCTTGAGACTGTTCACCGCTTTTGTTTTCCGTAATGCTCTTCTGTAAGTAAGGTGTACTGCCAGCATTCCTACTGCCCCTGCTGTTCCCAGCACTGTCATAAAATACAGCAGTATCTTCAGCTCCATGATTTTCTCCAGCATAAGCTCCTCCTTAACCTAATAATATTTCGTAACTGTGAGAGTACTGAACAGTTATGGTAATTCATATTTTACACCTGTCGGAAGTCTCAGGAAACAAAAATCGTTCGTCAAATTCCCCCATATAATCGCAAAAAACTGCTTTATCAGCAGCCTGTTGCAGCTATTGATAAAACAGTCTTTCCGTTTCCATATATTGGTTTTGTATATATTTTTATAAATTTTGCAGTGCTTTCACAACTTCCTCGAAATTCATAAAGTGGGAAGCCTTCACAAGAACGGTATCTCCTGTCTGAACATACCGGTCAAGATGTTCCAGAAGAGATTTTCTATCTTTCTCATAATAAACTTTAAGATCCGAACCGGCCTTCTCTGCAGCTTCTGCCATATGTCTGGAAAGTTCTCCTACACAGACACAGACATCAATTCCGCAGACTGCCGCATGAGCACCTACTTCTTCATGAAGGGCTGTCTCATTCTCTCCAAGTTCGCCCATATCGCCAAGAATTGCCACTCTCCGACCGCTTCCGTCATGAAGTACATCCAGAGAGGCTTTCATGGACATTGGATTGGCATTATAACAGTCATCAACAATCATCATTTTATCCGTCTCAATCATTTTGAAACGGCCACTGATCGCCTCCAGGCTTTCAATCCCGGCTTTGATCTCCTCAATAGTAAGCTCATAAATGTGTCCTACACAGGTTGCCGCCAGTGCATTATAAACCATATGAATTCCCGGCATAGGTATAAGAACCCTAAAACTCTGCTCACCCAGATGGATTCTACATTCCATTCCTTTCAGACCTTTACTTACAATCTCATCGGCATACACGTCACGATCTTTGTTCAGTCCGAAAAATACCGGTTTAATTCCGTTATATCCTTCTACAGTACAGAGTTTATCATCATCACCATTCAGTACAATATGGCCATCTTTTTGCAGTGTCTGGAAGATCTCTGTTTTGGCTTTCAGCACACCATCTCTGTCTCCCAGATTTTCCAGATGACAGGTTCCGATATTGGTGATCACACAGGTATCCGGTCTTGCAATCCTGGTAAGACGGGTCATTTCACCGAAGTCGCTGATTCCCATTTCAAGCACTGCAATCTGATCCTCATCTCTCAGCCTGAACACTGTAAGAGGCAGACCAAGCTCATTGTTAAAATTCCCCTGTGTTTTCAGAGTACGGTATTTTTCTTTCAGAACAGAAGCGATCACTTCTTTTGTACTGGTTTTTCCAACACTTCCTGTAATACCCACTACAGGAATATTCAGCTGTTTCAAATAAAATTCCGCAATATCTTTTATGGCCTGAAGGGAAGATTTTATCTGAATGTACGGGTATTCTGCTTCTGGAAGTTCTCTTTCTGACAAAGTGGCAAGTGCCCCTTTTGTCATTACATCCGGAATGAATTTGTGTGCATCGACCCTCTCTCCCACGATAGGAACAAAAAGACAATCCTGCTCTATTTTGCGGCTGTCTGTGGTAATGGCAGTAACTTCTTTATCCAGCATCTTTTCCGGTCCATGATAAATACCCTGGCAAACCTCTGTAATATTTCTTAATGTTAAGTTTTTCATTTTTATATCTCCGACGCTTTAATTCGTTATTCGTACTTCTTCATGGAAACCCGGATCAGTTCCTCACAAAGTGTAGGATAATCCATTCCAAGAACAGCAGCCTCCTGTGGAATCAGACTGGTAGGAGTCATTCCCGGCAGAGTATTGGCCTCCAGGCAGTACAGTTTCTCATCTTCTGTTACGATGAAGTCCAGTCTTGCATAGCCTTCCATTTCAAGGGCATGATAACCGGCAACTGCTGCATCCTGAAGTTTCTCAGTAAGCTCCGGAGAAATCGGTGCAGGGCAGGTTTCTGTTACAGCTCCTGGTTTATATTTATTTTCATAATCATAAGTACCTTCTTTAGGCACAATCTGTACTACAGGATATGCTTTGCCGTCCACTACTGCAACGGTAAACTCCACACCCTTCACAAACTCTTCAATGACTACTTCGTCTTCGTATCCGAAAGCGCCATCCAGAGCTTTTATGTATTCTTCCTGATCATTTACAATATAAACACCAATACTGGAACCACCACAACATGTCTTGACTACTACAGGGAAATTCAGACCCAGTTCCTGCGGTGTTTCTTTTCTTTCAGATTTTTTCATAGAAGCACCGCCCGGGGTAGGTACTCCATGAATGCAGAACATATTTTTGGTAATTCCCTTGTCCATGGCCATGGCACTGCTTAAATATCCTGTGCCAGTATAAGGGATTCCCATAAGATCAAATGCCGCCTGCAGTTTGCCGTCCTCTCCATTGGCTCCATGAAGTCCCAGGAAGACAAAATCTGCTTTTTTACAGAGTTCGATTACATTTGGTCCAAAAAAATCTTTGCGGGATTTTTTCATTACTTCTATATCTTTATTGAATCCCTTCATGTAGGCTGCTGCAGCCTCTACATCATATTCCTGTGGGAAAGGCTCTTCCCAGTCTACCTTTTCCACACCACAGAAAACATCCACAAGAATGGCCTGATGACCTTTCTGTCTCAGTGCACCACAGATTCCTGTTCCGGACACTATAGACACATCTCTTTCTGTACTGGTTCCACCTGCTAATACGACAATCTTCATATCCCCATCTCCTTAAGAACGCAAAACTGCTGCAAAGATCCACTTCAGAACCCCTTGCAGCATCTTTGCTGATTTATTTATAGATAACCACCGGCATACCGGCTTCTGTATATTGATAGAGTTCCTGAGTCTGCTCCAGAGGCAATACAACACAGCCTTCTGTACTGGCCCAGCTACTGTCCAGAGAAGAACTGAAATCTGCTTCTCCGGAACTTCCAAAGTCTGCTTCTTCTGTATCAGAACCTGTTGATATCTCAAGTCCTGCTTCTCCATAAATTCCAACTTTATCAAAAGGTATCCAACAGCTTACTTCATTGCCTGTGCCACCACCTGGTACTGCGGATTCCTTTTTATCACCAACTGCAAAAACTCCCTCGGCCGTACTGCTGCTGGCCACAAATCCTGTATCTACCAGAGGCTGACCTTCTTTATAAAATACCAGTCTGCTGTCTGTCAGATTTATCTCAATATATGTATATCCAATATCATTGGTCTTTCTGCTGGAAGCCTCACTGGAATAAACCGGCTCCCGCACCTGTGTTTTGTGATCCATGATCGCCTGGTACAATTCCTCTGTTTCTCCTGGCTGATCGATCACCCAGCCATAATTTCCTCCTGAAACAGTAATCTCCCGACTGTCATAAGTGACGAAAGAACGTTCTGTACCTGGTGTATCATATTTCTCTGCCAGGGTCTTTACATAAGATGCCACAGCATCCCTGTCCAAAACCAGATTGCCATTGCCGTCTCTTGTAAGCCAGTCTCTGATCACAGATCTGTCTACAGTTTCCTTACGGTCATCAAAATCGTAAGTGATCACCACATCTGCAAGTTCATTCATCTGCTGACAGTCTCTGGTAAGGTCCTCACTGTAAACAGAAGGATTAATATAGCATCCATCCTCTTCCAGATTGGCAACAGTTCTTCCTGTAGTCACAGCATCACTGATGTCTTCTTTCAGTTTGTCCTGATCTACCAGTGTACCTTCTTTTTCTGCTACAACAACGAATTTATCGCCACTATCCTGAATAGAAGCATCTACAGGCTGTTCATTATTCTGAAGACATTTCAGTCCTCCTACTGTCTCATCAAAAAGATCCTGATCATAGGTAACTGATGAAGGTACCTGATAGGTCTGATGCTGACTGAAAGCCACAAACCACAAAAAACGGTTCTGCTGATGAAGAAGTTTGTTTACACTTCCATCCGAAGTATATGCAAGCTGTATCTGATCTGCGGAAATACTTTCCTGTCCGTTTCCTCTGGTCTGTACTGCCAGCACATAGGCGGCTGTTTTTTGCTCCAGAAGATCTTCTGCCTCTGCTTCTGTCATATAAGAACAGTTGAATCCGTTTACCAGTGATCCCGGAAGAAAATGCTCCGTAAAATAGTAAACGCCAAAAAAGTAAGCACCGGCAGTAAGAAGAAACAGCACAATGATGAATCCGATCAGTATTTTTCTTCCTCTGCTCATTCCTGTTTTTTCTTCTGCCATGGTACCTCCTTAATTTTCTGAGTTCTTTATTCTTACCCGGTTACTTATTCAGCCAGAAGTTTCTCTACGCTGGCAAGTTTGACACATGTAACAAATACCTGTGCAGCTTTTTCCAGTTCATCTGTTGGCGGGAAAGAAGGAGCAATACGGATATTGCTGTCTTTTGGGTCTTTGCCATATGGATAAGTTGCTCCAGCACCTGTCATAACCACACCGGCTTCTTTTGCCATGGCAACGATCTTTTTGGCACAACCTTCCATTGCATCAAAGGAAATGAAATATCCACCTTTTGGATTAGTCCATTCGCCAATGCCTAGTCCACCAAGTTCTTTTTCAAGAGTGTTTTCTACCATTTCAAATTTTGGGCGGAGAATTGATGCATGTTTACTCATATGTGCATGAATTCCATCCAGATTCTTGAAGAATCTTACATGACGAAGCTGGTTCAGTTTATCATGTCCGATAGTCTGAACTGTCATATATTTGCGGAAATCATCAAGGTTTGCCTTGGATGCTGCTACAGCTGCAATACCTGATCCCGGGAAACTGATCTTGGATGTGGAAGTGAATTTGTAAACCATGTCCGGATTGCCGGCTTTGGCACATTCTTCCAGAATTTCAAGAAGGAAATCCTGTTTTTCCGGTTCATCATAGAGATGATGTACGCTGTATGCATTGTCCCAGTAAATACGGAAATCCGGTGCTGCCGGTTTCAGTGCTGCAAAACGTTTGACAGTTTCTTCTGAGTAAGTATATCCCTGTGGATTGGAATACTTCGGTACGCACCAGATACCCTTTACAGCCGGATCTTCACTTACATATTTTTCTACCAGATCCATATCCGGTCCTTCCGGACTCATAGGAATATTGATCATCTCAATACCAAAAAATTCTGTTACTTTAAAGTGACGGTCATATCCCGGTACAGGACAGAGAAATTTGACCTTATCCTGTTTGCACCATGGAGTATTGCCCATAACACCATGAGTAAAAGAACGTGCTACTGTATCAAACATAACATTCAGACTGGAGTTACCATAGATAATAATGTGTTCCGGATCTACTTCCGAAATCTCTCCAAGAAGTCTCTTGGCTTCCGGAATACCATCAATCACACCGTAGTTACGACAATCCACACCAGTCTCGCATTTCAGATCTGTATCACTTCTCAGAACATCCATCATCTCCATAGAAAGATCCAGCTGATCTGCTGCCGGTTTACCTCGTGACATATCAAGTGCAAGTCCCTGTGCCTTAATATCTGCATACTGCTGCTCCAGTTCCTTTTTAAGAACAAGGAGCTGTTCTCTGGTCATTTCGCTGTACTTCTGCATAATAATCCTCCTCGTGCCGATCTGTACCGGCAAATGTTCTTCGTTGCTGTTCATCACTGCTGTTTTTTCTATCCTGTCTATTTTAGTATGCTAAAATCCTGCTTGTCAAGTCCCCACACCTTTGTATTTAAAAAACCTTGCGGATTTTTGTGTTTTCACCTATACTGATGATAAAATCATTATAAATAATAAAGAAAGGTTATCATATATGTGGATTGCAAATGACTGGAAAGAATACGAAGTAATTGACGCTTCCTGTGGTGAAAAACTGGAACGCTGGGGTAAGTACACCCTGGTCCGTCCGGACCCTCAGGTAATCTGGGACACCCCAAAGGCCAGCCGGGGCTGGCATAATATGAACGCACACTATCACAGAAGTAAAAAAGGCGGTGGTGAATGGGAATTTTTTGATCTTCCACAGCAGTGGGACCTCCATTACAAACACCTGACCTTCCATCTGAAACCATTCAGTTTCAAACATACCGGTCTGTTTCCGGAACAGGCTGTCAACTGGGACTGGTTCGGTGACAAGATCCGTAATGCGGGACGCCCTGTAAAAGTCCTGAATCTTTTTGCCTATACAGGTGGTGCTACACTGGCTGCTGCCGCTGCCGGAGCTCATGTTACACATGTAGATGCCTCCAAAGGCATGGTTAACTGGGCCAAGGAAAATGCAGTTGCCTCCGGACTTTCTGATGCTCCCATCCGCTGGCTGGTAGATGACTGTGTCAAATTCGTAGAGCGTGAGATCCGCAGAGGCAATCATTACGACGCTGTCATCATGGACCCTCCTTCTTATGGAAGAGGACCCAAAGGTGAGATCTGGAAGATTGAAGATGCAATTCATCCGCTGGTAAAGCTCTGCACTCAGATTTTAAGTGATGATCCTCTGTTTTTCCTGATCAACTCCTACACCACAGGTCTGGCTCCAGCTGTGCTTACTTATATGCTCGCTACAGAACTTAAGAAATATAATGGACACGTAGATTCCCAGGAGATCGGACTTCCTGTTACTTCTACAGGACTGATTCTTCCATGTGGTGCTTCCGGACGCTGGGAAGCCAGATAATACTTGAATCTTTTTCTCTCCGGATTTATAATACTCTTATCAGTAAAGTTTTTCAGGAGAGGTGATTTTATCATGGAAGCAAAATCAAAAGACAGTCTTCCCTACACCTGTACTCCGGCCTATGACCGCAGCCACTGTGGGAAATGTGTCTGTGCCACCTGTTATCAGCAGGAGTTCTGCGACCGTTGCAGTTCCTGTCAGGATCTTTCCCATAAAAAGGAATCCTGTTACCGATATGAAGGTGCCTATTGTTATTAACTGAAAAGAACCTGGCATTTACATTGGACTTCACTCCTTTATAAATGTCAGGCTCTTTTTATTTTACAATATCTTACTTTTTCTCTTTTGGGAACACCATGGTAATCTCTGTTCCTTTACCTGGTTCACTGAGCATATTCAGCGTACCTCCAAGGAAAGTTACTCCATGTTTGACAATCGAAAGTCCCAGACCGGTTCCGCCGATCTCCTTGGAATGACTCTTATCCACTCTGTAGAAACGCTCAAAAACCCTGCTGCATTCTTCCCTCGGTATACCAATACCGGTATCCTTTACAGACAGTTTCACCTGTTCTCCAAGATCTCTGAAATGAATACTGACCGTACCATCTTCTTTATTGTATTTGATACCATTGTCACAGAGATTGTAGATCACTTCTTCCAGAATCGGACGTACTGTGTGAAATACCAGCGATTTTCCATCAATAAAAAGATGTACGTTTTTCTTTTCTGCAATCCCTTTCAGATTATTGCAGACATCCTTTACCACTCCATAAAGATCTACCTGCTCCCACTCATAAGGATTCACATCCTCATCCAGTTGAGATACTTTGATAGTGTCTTCCACCAACTGTATCAGTCTCTGGGCTTCTTTGTAGATTCTGCCGGCAAATTTCTTGATATCCTCATCTTTTACAAAACCATCCTGGATGATTTCTGCAAATCCGGATAT
>OLRG01001447.1_pt1 | contig 19071 bp, 20 predicted proteins | sample 1672331 | NCBI WGS metagenome assembly OLRG01 (sample SAMEA3136672, study PRJEB25190) | human gut metagenome
AAGCACAGCGATGTGTGGAGTTGACTGTTACTAATCGGTCGAAAGCTTGACCTTAAAAAGCGATTGGAATAGAAAAGATGATTTGTGTGTGGTTTTGAAGGTATATGATATATAAAAAAAGAGACAGCAAGTGAAATTCACTCTGCTGTCTCTTTTTTTATATATTATAATTTTGGAGTATATTTAAAAAGCATATCCTAAGTAATAAAACAAGGGAAAAGATGTGGGGGAAATTTAGAATATAATCTGACAGAAGGCTCTGTTATAAAAAATCTTATTATATTCAGTTTGCCATTTGTGGGTTCTTTTGTATTACAGTCTCTATATAGTACAGTAGATTTGTTTATTGTGAGCCATTATGCAGGAATATATAGTATTTCTGGTTTTAATATTGTGGCACAGATTACAGACCTAGTTCTTGGAATTGCGATAGGATTGTTGTCAGTTGCAACGGTAATGATTGCTCAATATGTTGGGGCTGGAAAAGAGAAAGAAATACATTTAAGGGACATTGCTGGGATTATGTGATCGTAATGCCATTAGCCTACTGCCTTTCTGGTATATTTATCGGTTCAGGGCATACTTCTTATGTGGCTGTTGTATATTGCAATCTGTTGCTTTTTTTCGTTGATATTTTACCCTTTTTTGTGCGAATTATCAAGAAAGTGCCAACTAATCCCATGAAGTGTCCAATTTTTTCATAGAATGTTCAAAATGGGTATGATATAATGTTCACATAGGTGTACATTTACGCCCATTTTGGTGTAATGTCATTATCATGAGTGTAATGATGAATATAAATTAAAGGAGCTGAAGTTATGGATATCAAAGAATTATTACCAAAGGACACAGAAGGAAGATTACGTATTATTCAGGAAACTGTGCCAGGAAGACAGATTACACTGGCTCATGTTATTACAAGTCCTAAGCCAATCGTATATCGTAAGTTAGGATTGAATCCAGATATCGATTTTGATCGTTCTGCAATCGGTATTATCACAGTTACTCCGAGTGAATCTGCTGTAATTGGAGCAGATATCGCTATTAAGAGCGGAGATGTTTATCTTGGATTCGTAGACCGTTTCAGCGGTACTTTAATTCTGACAGGACGTATTTCTGCAGTGGAATCTGCTGTTAAGGCTGTAATCCATTATTTCCAGAATGATTTAGGATATGCTACATGTCCTGTTACAAAGAAATAAGTCGATAGACATAAAGTGGTGATAGCATACAGCAGATGCGAAGCAGGAAGACAGGGTGGTTATAATGCGTAAGATAATGTTTGTGGGTCGTAGCGAATCAGGTAAGACTACGATTATGCAGGCGATGAAGGGTAAGCCGATTACTTACCATAAGACGCAGTATGTAAACAACTTTGACGTAATTATTGATACACCGGGAGAGTATGCGGAGACGAAGCAGTTATCCGGGGCATTAGCTGTTTACGGATGTGAGGCAGATGTTATTGGACTTTTGATGAGTGCGATAGAACCGTTTTCTCTATATCCACCGAATATTGTGTCAGTAAGTAATCGTGAAGTTGTTGGTGTAGTTACAAAGTGCGATCACTGGGCAGCGAATCCGGAATTGGCAGCCGAATGGCTGCGCCTTGCAGGTTGTAAGAAGATCTTTTTTACCAGTTCCTATACAGGTGAAGGTATTGCAGAGATATTAAGTTACTTAAAGGAACCGGTAGATAAACTTCCATGGGAAGTAGCTAAGGCAGAATATGACAAGCTTGGATTTGGACCGGGTGAGAGCGAAAAGCATACACTGAGAATATAATAAAAGTTAATCTCAATCGAGAAGACTCCCATCTCTTTCAGGTGGTGAGTGACTGCTCGACTTGAATTTTTTAGTGACAAAAGCAGAAAACCAGAAGTTTAATATAGAATAGAATGATGACAGGCTCCCAAAGTCAAACATCTTATCGTGCAAGCACGAACAGAGTTTTGACCTTTTGATCTTGATATTATTTTATTCTATATTAAATTTCTGGTTTTCATTTTTTTAAGCTGATTCAATTAGTTTTTTGAAGCTAAATATGCGTCTAATCCTTTTTTACGGAGTTTACATGATGGACAATGACCACAGCCATCTCCAATAACCCCGTTATAGCAGGTAAGAGTTTCATTTTTTATAATATCAAAGGCACCGAGTTCGTCTGCCAGAGCCCAGGTTTCTTTTTTATCAAGCCACATAAGAGGGGTAATGATATCAAACTGATAATCCATGGCAAGGCAGAGGGTTGTATTTAATGATTTGATAAAGATATCGCGGCAGTCAGGATATCCGGAGAAATCACTCTGAGATACACCGGTGATAATGTCTGTGATGCCTCTTTGTTTTGCAAAAACGGCAGCATAGGACAGAAAGAGAAGATTTCTTCCGTCAACGAAGCTATTTGGTGTTCCCTCTTCTGGAGCGTTTTCATCTACTTTAATATCTACGCGTGTAAGAGAGTTCGGTGCAAGTTGATTTAAAAGACTCATGTCCATGATATGGTGTTCAACCTCATGGTCACGACAGATTTTCTTTGCACATTCTAATTCTTTTACATGTTTTTGATGATAGTCAAAAGATAATGCAATTACTTTTTTGTAACGTTTTAAAGCCCAGAAAAGGCAAGTTGTGCTATCCTGTCCACCACTGAAAACGACAACAGCAGCTTCTTTATTTTTGAGTTCCTGCATAAATAATTCCTTCTTTCTATAGGTTTTAAGGTATCCATTAAGTGTCTTTTAAATAATTTTTTCATGCGCATTATGCAATGCATGACATAATTCTATTCGCATCTTACATATGGCATATGTTTATGCGTGAAGCATCATTGTAAGCTGACTCTGAATAGAAGAATCTGTTTCGAAACGTCCTCGGAAAGTTGTAGTTACAGTAGATGCTGCATCTTTTTTGATGCCCCTTGCGCTCATGCAGCTGTGTGTTCCATGAATAATAACGGCAACATCCTCTGTTTCGGCAGCTTCGCACATGATTTCTGCAATATCAGAGCCGATGCGTTCCTGAAGCTGAAGACGTTTGGAGGCCATGTCGCAGATTCTTGCTATTTTACTTAGACCAAGAACTTTGTCTTTTGGGATATACGCAACGGATACAGACATATCGTACATAAGAGCAATGTGGTGTTCACAATAGCTGAAGATTGGAATATCTCGAACTAAAACAATATCTTTTTTATCAGCGCCGACACATAGATCGTCTTTGAAAGATTTATTAAACATCATGGCAATTTCATGATTGGTATAATTCATTCCTTCAAAAACTTCTTCGTACATACGAGCTACGCGATCGGGTGTTTCTTTCAATCCTTCACGATCGGGGTCATCGCCAAGAGCGGCAAGAATTCCCCTGACATGTTCACGAATGGCATTTTTATCTATAGCCATAGTTTTACCTCCTTTTATACTCCGCGCTGTTCCGGCGGCCAGATAAACTTATGCATCTGGAGCTGGAGACGGGCTTCGTTCCAATGGTGTTCTATCATATATTCTACAATTTCTTTTGGGTCAATTCGTCCGAATACCGGACTTAAAAAAATAGGACAATGGTTAGCAATTTTATATTGCGTACAGATTGTTCTTGCTTTTTCCAGATCAGCAATGCTGCTGACAACGAATTTAACGGTATCTTTAGAAAGCAGTAGAGAAAAATTATCTGTACACATCGCCTGCTCCATTCCGCTGTCCGGACATTTATAATCCATAGTAAAGGCCGGACGATGTAAAAGATTATGAAAGCAATCTAAAGCTACACTTCCATTTGTTTCAATCTCTACAGAAAATCCGGAAGAACCGAGTGCCTCGATGAATGTGTCGATTCCTTTTGTAAGTAAAGGTTCTCCACCGGTAAGAGTTACATTTTTAATTTTATGTTCAGTGAGCCATGTGATCAGTTCCTCTGTGGATAAAAATTCACAAGGACAGTCCATTGTATTTGCCCAGGATGTATCGCAGTAATTACAGGAAAGATTACAGCCACGCATTCGAATGAATGCAGCAAGTTCGCCGGCTTTTTGACCTTCTCCGTTAATACTGATAAACTTTTCAACTACAGGATAGGTAATCATAAAGATGCCTCCTGATAAGTAGAACAGTTTGTTGGAGTTTCATATACAGAAATGTTATATACAGGGAAGTCCAGTTCCTGTAATTGTTCATAAAAATAGCGGGAAAACTGCTCGGCGGTTGGACGGAAAGGAACTTCATGAAGTAAAAATCCTTCTTCCTTAAGAGCTGTTAGCGTTGTTTCTTTTAAAGAGCCTGTTTCAAAGATAAAAGAATGGTCTAAAGCATCTGTGAGTTTTTTTAGAGCATCTTTAAAATCTCCAAAATCAATTACCATATCTCTGGTTTGCCCCTCTTTATTTAATTCATCCATAGCAATACGTGCTACAACTCTCCAGCGATGTCCATGGAGATTACTGCACTTACCTTTGTAACCACTTAGAAAATGAGCGGAGTCAAAGGATTGCTCTGTTTCTAAAATATACATTAAAAAATCCTCCTCTAAACTTATACATACGATCAAAATCATTAAAAGATTTTGATCGTACATATTAAAAATAAAAAAGATGCTGCAAATATACAGCATCTTGAAATCATCTGTTTGTAAAATCTTTTGGTAAAAATAAAATGCTGTCCTGGTTTTATTTAGCGACAGGATGGTACAAATGAACTGTCGTATCTAAACGAGTCTAGCACGAAAAGAGAGTTTTGTAAAGAGATTTCATAGAGATTTTATCTCAGTAGAGAAGACTCCCACCTCTTTCAGGTGGTGAGTGACAGCAAATTTATACGACAGGTTGCGAAGTTTTTCATGAAATGCTATTATAAATGAAAATAATATATGAGGAGAAAGGATAGTGTATGAAATTAATAAATAAGTTATCCATTGTAGTGTCTGTATATAATGAAGAGGCAGTTTTGGATAAGTTTTATGAAACGATTCTTCCTATTTTAGAGGGAATTGATAGTGATTATGAGTTGATTTTTGTTAATGATGGAAGTAGAGATGCATCCCCTGCTATCTTAGATAGATTGGCTATGGATTCGAAAAAGGTAAAGGTAATACATTTTTCGAGAAATTATGGACATGAGGCAGCAATGATTGCGGGAATTGATTATAGTTCAGGCGATGGAATTGTATGTATGGATGCAGATTTGCAGCATCCTGTAGAATGTATCCCACAGATTTTAGATACGTTTAATCAGGGATATGAAGTAATCAGCATGGTTCGTACAGCAAATAAGAGTGCTGGATTTGTTAAGAATCTTACATCAGGCTTGTTCTATAAAATACTGAATAAGATTTCAGAGGTACATTTTGAGGAAAATGCCTCCGATTTTTTTGCCATCACAAAGAAGCCAGCGGAAGTTTTAAAAAAACATTTTCGGGAAACTTCACGTTTTCTTCGTGCCTATGTGCAAAGTATTGGATTTAAAAAGACGACCATAGAATATGAAGCACATGATAGAGCAGCAGGAGAAAGTAAGTACAGTATCAAAGGATTGTTTAAGTTTTCAGTACAGGCAATGTTAAGTTATTCGGACCTGCCGTTGAAGATTGCTTCATTGTGTGGCACGTTTGCAGGAATTGCCTGTGTACTGTTGATTATTTACTCTATTTATATGAAGATTCGTGTTGGCGCACCAGGAGGTTATACGACAACAGTTGTAGTAATTTGTTTTATGTTTACAGTATTATTCTTCTTGTTGGGGATTATTGGAGAATATCTGGCAGTTATTTTATCAGAAATAAGAAAGAGACCAATTTACTTAGTAAGGGATGCGGTAAACTTTGAAAAAGATCAGGAAAAAGAGAATGAGGATATTTAAAAATTTAAAAGGACATTTTAGTACCATCACCCACCACAAGATGCTGGTAATGAAAACCTGTTTTAAGGTGGGACTGTATAAACAGGGACTTCTTCATGATTTGTCAAAATATACACCTATAGAGTTTATTCCGGGAGTTATTTATTATCAGGGAGACAGAAGTCCGATCAACAGGGAGAAAGAATTAAAGACCTGTTCAAGGGGCTGGCTTCATCATAAGGGAAGGAATCTTCATCATTTTGAATATTGGATCGATTATAGCATTAATCCAACAGGAGGAAAGCTTGTCGGAATGAAGATGCCGAAAAAATATGTAGCGGAAATGGTTATTGATCGTATCAGTGCGAGTAAAAATTATTTAAAAGATCAGTATAATGATGGAAGTGCATTGGCATACTATTTAAACGGAAAGCATATGATGCTTATAGATGACGAGACAGATTATCTGTCAAGATATCTTCTTACAATGCTTGATATGAAAGGAGAAGAATATCTATTGCATTATATGAGGCATACGCTGCTTCGACATAAAAATCGTGATTATCATGTGCGGGATGGAAAGTTGTATTTAGATTAAGTGAAACCCCATTAGAAGTGCAGTATCTGAGCTGGACTGAACTGGAATTGAAAGGAAGTCTGCACAGAGTACATGATTGCAGAGTAATATTTTTACAGTAAAGTGGATAATTTTATCTTGAAATTTAGAGATAATTAAGTTATAGTATGTATATACTAGCCTGGAGTGTTCGAGACCCCCTGCTATTTTGAACCTACATTTTTGAACTTGGGAAACTAAATCATTGAAGGGATGGCATGCCTCACCGTTTTGAGAGGACGTCAGATATTTAATTGAAGTTACCCACCTGGCTTTGGCTAGGACTCAAAATCGCAGGCTACGGCATTTTGGGTGTATGCTTTATAGCCGTCTCATGTGAATGAGGCGGCTTTTCTTATGTTTCTTATGTAAAATATAATGAGGATGGAAAGTATGCCAGCAAGAAAAAGGGTGAAAGATTTATACGAACTGGTTATGGATTTTCTAAAGAAATGCAGTGATGATCATGTGGGAGCATTCGGGGCGATGTCCGCCTTTTTTATACTCCTTTCCATTTTTCCGTTTATGATCTTCCTGTTGACACTGACCAGATATATTCCTTTTTCAAAAGATGACATTATAGTGATATTGACAAGGATGATTTCTTTTGAGGAAGGATCATTGATCAAAAATATTGTAAATGAAATTTATCATAAGACGGGAACGACAGTATCTGCGATTTCTATTATTGCAGCATTGTGGTCATCTTCAAGGGGTGTGTATTCGATTGTTATCGGATTGAATTCTGTATATGATATTGATGAGAACAGAAATTATTTTGTAATACGTTTATTTAGTTTGGTGTATACATTATTGTTTGCACTTATGATAAGCGTTATGCTTGTTATGTGGGTATTTGGAAATAGTTTATATCGTTATGTATGTTGGAAGTTCCCGTTTGTGATTCCGATCTTGGGATATTTTATGCATCAGAGGATTTTATTTTCTCTGGTCTTTCTGACATTATTATTTATGATAATTTATAAATGGATTCCAAACAGAACGTCTAGTTTTCGAGGACAGTTTCCGGGAGCGTTGATTGCGACGCTTGGCTGGGTGGCAGTTTCTGTGGGCTGTTCGATCTATATGGATAATTTTACGAATTTTTCGTATATTTACGGAAGTATGGCGGGAATCATGATACTGCTTTTATGGCTGTATTTTTGTATGTCCATGGTTTTTTATGGAGCAGAAGTGAATTATTTTTTAGAGAATAAAGATAATTATCATCTCCTCATTCGTACTCTTAGACCAAACTGGCGCAGGCAGCAGAGGGCACAGACAGAGAAGATGCGTCAGAAATCTAAAAGTGAGAGAGCCGACAGAAAGAATAATAAAAATAATAATAAAAATGATAAAGACGTATCGATGGGAGAAGACAACAACTCGAAATAGAAAAATAAAAAACTCTAAAACAGATAATTTTAGAAAATAGTGAATGACAGAAGGAATTAAAATGTATCATTTGGATAAGAAACAGATTCAGGAGATTACAGATTATATATTTTTAGAAGATAGACTGGAAAGGGCAGATGCGATATTTATACCAGGCTGTGCAAGACCGGAGCATACGGAAGAAGCGGCAAGAGTATATAAAGAAGGATATGCCCCCTTGTTATTGCCATCGGGTGGGTATACAAAGGTACAGGGAAGTTTCCAGGGTGTTTCAAAAGAAGGGCAGAAATACGGAACAGATTTTGCCTGTGAGGCGGACTTTTTAGAGGCAGTTTTACTTCAGAATGGAGTTCCGGCTTCCGCAATTTTAAAAGAGTGTGAGGCAACCTATACTTTGGAGAATGCGGAAAAGACAAAACTATTGCTTCAAAAGCAGGGAATCCATTTAAAAAAAGCGATATTATGTTGTAAAGCACATCATGCCAGACGTTCGTTCCTTTATTATTCTATGGTATTTCCAGAGGTGGAGATTCTTATACATCCCGTTGTTGTAGATCATATTTCCTCAGAGAACTGGTATAAAACAGAAGAAGGAAGAAAGATAGTACTTGGAGAGTTTTCCAGAGTTGGACAGCAGCTTTTGATGATGGAAGGACGAATTCAATGGGAATAAAGCACGAAATACCTCTTGACATTAATTTTTCCCTGCGTTACAATGTTATTCATTGAAAAAGCGTTGAAAGTGCGGGCATTCTGCCCACAGTAGAAGTATAATGTACCAGTAGAGAGGGAGAATCATCGGCTGTAAGTTCTTCAAGGCTCCGTTATATTTCGAATTTCCACACTGGAGCTGCATTCTGGAGACTATATATTTTAGAAACTATATATTTAGATAAGGAATGTCGTCTACGCACGTTACGCGTTAATGAGAGCCTGAATACACTTAATATATTTGGTATATTCGGGAATCAGGGTGGTATCGCGGATTTATTCGTCCCTTTTTAATTTATATTAAAAAGGGGCTTTTTTTATTTAATAGATTCAATAGACAAATCTGTTGGAATTCCCTATTGAATAACGAAAAGCAGCTGCCAGACAACCAAAGTAAATTAATTTAAATAATAAAGGAGTTTATCATGAAAGAGAAAATCGAGCAGATTCGTCAGCAGGCACTTGCGGCAATTGAAGATGCAGCGGGTATGGACAAGCTTAATGATGTTAAAGTTGCTTTCCTTGGTAAAAAGGGACAGTTATCGAGCCTGTTAAAAGGAATGAAAGATGTAGCACCGGAAGACAGACCAAAGGTAGGTCAGATGGTAAATGAAGCACGTGCTGGCATCGAAGAAAAGATGGAAGAGAAGAGAACAGCTATCCAGAAAAAGCTTCGTGAAGAAAAGATGAAGAAGGAAGTTATCGATGTAACTTTACCAGGTAAAAAAGCAGCAGTCGGACATCGTCATCCAAATCAGATCGCATTAGATGATCTTGAAAGAGTATTTATCGGTATGGGATATGAAGTGGTAGAGGGACCGGAAGTAGAGTATGATCACTACAATTTCGAATTGTTAAATATTCCGGCAAATCATCCGGCAAAGGACGAGCAGGATACTTTCTACATTACAAAAGATATCCTTCTTCGTACACAGACATCACCAGTACAGGCACGTATCATGGAAACAGGACGTATGCCAATCCGCGTTATCGCTCCTGGACGAGTATTCCGTTCTGACGAAGTAGATGCAACACATTCCCCATCTTTCCATCAGGTAGAGGGACTTGTCGTAGATAAAGGAATTACATTTGCTGATTTAAAGGGAACATTACAGCAGTGGGCAGAGGAATTCTTTGGACCAGATACAAAGGTTAAGTTCCGTCCACATCATTTCCCATTTACAGAGCCAAGTGCTGAGGTAGATGTATCCTGCTTCAAATGTGGAGGAAAAGGATGCCGTATGTGTAAGGGAAGCGGCTGGATTGAGATTCTTGGATGTGGAATGGTACACCCTAAAGTATTAAGTGACTGCGGTATTGATCCGGAAGTATACTCAGGCTTTGCATTTGGAATCGGACTTGAAAGAATCACTCTTTTAAAATACGAAATCGATGATATGCGCCTCTTATATGAAAACGATGCAAGATTTTTAAAACAGTTCTAGAGCGTGTATTCTGCTTCAAGGATGTTGAGATATTCTTGAAGTGGAAAGGATTAAAAATAACTAATATTTAAATTTATAGATATAAAAGGAGACGAAAATGAATACACCAATTTCATGGATTAAAGCATATGTTCCAGATTTGGATTGTACTGTACAGGAATATGTAGACAAGATGACTCTGTCTGGTTCCCATGTAGAGAATGCAGTATATCTTGATAAAAATCTGGAGAAGATCGTTGTTGGACGAATTGAAAAGATTGAAAAGCATCCAGATGCTGATAAGTTAGTAATCTGTCAGGTAAATGTAGGTGCTGAGGAAGTACAGATCGTAACAGGAGCATCCAATGTATTTAAGGGAGCATTAGTTCCGGTTGTTTTAGATGGCGGACGTGTTGCAGGCGGACATGATGGAAGTCCTAATCCTGAGAATGGAATCAAGATTAAAAAAGGTAAGCTTCGTGGAGTACCTTCTTACGGTATGATGTGTTCTATTGAAGAATTAGGAAGCACACGCGATATGTATCCGGAATCACCGGAAGATGGAATTTACATTTTTGATGAAAGCAGAGGAGTAAAACCAGGGGATGATGCAGTAGCAGCCTTAGGACTTCGTGATGCAGTAGTAGAATTTGAAATTACATCTAATCGTGTAGATTGCTTCAGTATGATCGGTATGGCAAGAGAAGCAGCAGCTACCTTTGAAAAGCCATTTTATGCTCCGGAAGTAAAAGTAGTTGGAAACGATGAAAGAACAAAAGATTATATTTCTGTAGAAGTAGAGGATACAGAACTGTGTCCAAGATATACAGCAAGAATCGTAAAGAATATTAAATTAGCTCCGTCACCGGAATGGATGCAGAGAAGACTTGCGGCAATGGGCATTCGTCCGATCAACAATATTGTAGATATTACAAATTATGTTATGGAAGAGTATGGACAGCCAATGCATGCCTATGACTTAGATAAGATCAGAGGTCATAAAATCGTTGTAAAACGTGCCAATGATGGTGATGTATACACAACACTTGATGGACAGGAAAGAAAGCTTGATAAAGATGTATTAATGATTAACGATGCAGAAGGTCCTGTTGGAATTGCCGGTATCATGGGTGGAGAAAACTCCATGGTTACAGATGACATTCAGACAATGCTTTTTGAAGCTGCTACTTTTGATGGAACAAATATTCGTCTTTCTTCTAAGAGAATCGGTCTTAGAACAGATGCTTCCGGTAAGTTTGAAAAAGGTCTTGATCCTGAGAATGCATTAGAAGCAATCAACCGCGCCTGCCAGTTAGTAGAAGAGTTAGGTGCCGGTGAAGTTGTTGGCGGTGTTGTAGATGTATATCCAAATCCTGTAGAAGAAGTAAAGATTCCTTTTGAACCAGCAAAATATAATAAGCTTCTTGGAACAGATGTATCCGAAGAAAAGATGATGGAATACTTTACCCGCCTGGAGATTGGCTATGATAAAGAAACCAATATGTTACTTATCCCATCTTTCCGTCAGGATTTAAGATGTTCTGCAGATATCGCAGAAGAAGTGGCAAGATTCTTTGGATATGATAATATTCCTACAACACTTCCTCATGGAGAAGCAACTGCTGGTAAGAAGTCTTTTAGTGCAAGAGTAGAAGACGTTGTTATGAATATTGCAGAGCAGAACGGATTCTGTGGTGGAATGTGCTACTCTTTTGAAAGCCCTAAGGTATTTGATAAATTACTTCTTCCTGATAACGACCCATTACGCCAGGCAATCGTAATTGCAAATCCACTTGGAGAAGATTACAGTATCATGAGAACAGTTGAGTTAAATGGTATTTTAACTTCTTTAGCAGGAAATTATAATCATAGAAATAAAAATGTACGTCTTTACGAGATTGGTAACGTATATCTTCCAAAGGCACTGCCACTGACAGAACTTCCAGAGGAAAGAAAGCGTCTGACTCTTGGAATGTACGGAGAATGTGATTTCTTCCTGTTAAAAGGTGTTCTTGAAGAAATGTTCTTAAAACTTGGTCTGGAAGGCAAAGTTGATTTTGAGCCATCTCAGGAAAAACCTTTCTTACATCCGGGAAGACAGGCACTCATTTATGTGGGTGGAACTTATGCTGGATTTATCGGACAGGTACACCCTGAAGTGTGTGAAAACTACGATATGAAGTGTGAAGCATACGTAGCGGGAATCGATCTTCCGGTTATCACAGAAAAAGCAACCTTTGACAGAAAGTATGAAGGTGTAGCAAAGTATCCTGCTGTAAACAGAGACTTAAGCCTTGTTATGAAAAAAGAAGTTTTCGTAGGAAGTCTTGAAAAAGTAATGAAAGAAAAAGGCGGCAAATTATTAGAAAGTATTCAGTTATTTGATGTCTATGAAGGTTCACAGATTGAAGAAGGATATAAATCTGTCGCATTCAGCCTGGTATTCCGTTCAGCAGAGCGAAGCTTAGAAACAGCTGAAATCAACAAGATTGTTGAGAAGATTCTGAAAGAACTTGAAAAAATGGGAGTTGAATTAAGAGCATGATGAAAACAAGTGATTTTAATTTTGATCTTCCTCAGGAACTGATCGCTCAAGACCCGTTAGAAGATCGTTCCTCTTCAAGATTGATGGTGCTTAACAAGGAAAGCGGTGAGATAACTCACCGTATTTTCCATGACATTACAGAATATCTTCAACCAGGAGACTGTCTGGTCATTAACGATACAAAAGTTATCCCGGCACGACTAATTGGAACAAAAGAAGATACCGGAGCACATATTGAAATTCTTTTATTAAAGAGAAAAGAAAACGATGTATGGGAAACACTTGTAAAACCAGGGAAGAAATGTCGCCCAGGTGCAAGAGTTGTTTTCGGAAATGGAGAATTAAAAGCAGAAATCGTTGATGTTTTAGAAGACGGAAACCGTCTTGTACATTTTGAATATGAAGGGATTTTTGAGGAAGTATTAGACCGTCTTGGCCAGATGCCTTTACCCCCATACATCACACATAAATTACAGGATAAAAACCGTTATCAGACAGTTTACGCAAAATATCAGGGATCTGCTGCCGCACCGACAGCCGGACTTCATTTTACAAATGAACTGTTAAAACAGATTGAAGATATGGGTGTAAACATTGCCCGCGTAACGCTTCATGTAGGTCTTGGAACCTTCCGGCCTGTAAAAGTGGAAAATGTACTTGAACACCATATGCATTCTGAATACTATAATGTAACAGAAACCGCAGCAAAGCTGATCAATGATACGAAAAAGAATGGTGGAAGAATTATCGCAGTAGGTACAACCAGTACAAGAACTCTGGAATCGGTTGCAGATGACAATGGAGTGATTCATCCGGGATGCGGTAATACAGAAATATTCATTTACCCAGGTTATAAATTTAAGGCAATTGACTGTCTTATTACAAACTTCCATCTGCCAGAATCTACCCTTTTAATGCTTGTATCTGCATTAGCAGGAAAGGATCATATTATGGCAGCGTATGAGGAAGCGGTAAAAGAAAGATACAGGTTCTTCTCCTTCGGGGATGCGATGTTTATTTGCTAATTCGCTGGGACACAGACGCCGCTGAAGAGGAATGCTTTGAAGTCGGATTGCTGAAAGGTGTCTGAAAAAGAAAAAATAATAAGAGGTTTGATTTTGTTCCGTTGTGCTAAACATTCTATTTTGCCTAATAAAACAACCTTGCTCAAAAACGAGTTCGCAAGGTTATAGTCAAAATTCCACAGCACAAAGTCACAAAATTTAAGCCTCTTATTATTTTTCTTTTTAATTTTACTTTTATGAGCAATCCGACATAAAGATATTTGTTTCAGCGGCTGGATAGTTTTGATAACAAATTAGTAATTTATGTATAAGGAGAGAAGGGGATTGTCCAGAGGGCTATGGTTTTTATATAAATTAAAATCTCTATAGGGGAATATTTTTTACTTCTACTTTATGGAGAATTTTTCTTTAGTTAACTCTCATAATTTTCTGGGCAATCCCCGCTATTTCTATGTAAGATTTAAATACGAATTTCCATTTGGAGCCAAAAAACAGAAAAGCAGAAATTTAATATACAATAGAATGTGATGTCGGAGCAAGTAAAAATGCCGTACAGGCATTTTCTACGAAGCGACTATCTTCACATTCTATTGTATATTAAATTTCTGCTTTTTGTCTGTTTAGCTCCTCAAATTAGTATTTTATTCGAGTTCTTTTTTTAGTGAAATCTTTTTAAGAAACAAAAGGAAGTACATATGTTACCCAGAGGTGGCTTAATGGCATGGCAAGTATCATTGCCGGTATCATATCTGCTACAGGAAATTCTTTCACCTTCATCATTCGGAAGCCAGTTGCTACAAGAAGTACTCCGCCACAAGCTTTGAAATCACAGATCATAGTTTCTGTGCAGAATGGATAAATCGTCCCGGCAAGTAAAAAAAGCAGCATGAATACGATAAACTGAGGGATTGCAATTACACAGGTTACAAATCCAAGAACGCAGGCAAAGATTAAAGCGGTTGGAAGATCAAGAATTGTCTTGGCTAAAAGAATGCTGTGATCACCAGTCATTCCGGCTGTGATACTTCCGTAGATTCCAGTACCGCTTGCACAAAATAATACGATAGCGGTTACCAGTACACTCTGATATTCTGCATCCTTTGTTCCCTGACCGGGAATGATTTTAGAAATAATCTTTTCCATTCCCATCCCCATGTTTTGTATTATTGTACCAAGATGAATAGCAAGTCCTATTACTGTTCCTAAAATAACAGAAAGAATAACAGCAGGCATGTTTTTCATCAGGGCAATGGAACTAATGCCCATGGTCATCGCACAGGCACCAAAAACTAAATTGAGATTTGTCTTGAAAGATTCACTTAATCGTGGTCCGATAAAGGTACCTAAAATTCCTCCGATGATAATTCCAAGACAGTTCACAATAACTCCAATTGGCATAAAATATATTCTCCTTCCAGTATAAAATGCTGTTAAGGGCAAAATATCTTTTGCCCTTAACAATGTAGTATACTAGAAAGGAACATTTTCTGCAACGTCTGCAAGTGGTTCAACACCCTCTTCTTCTCGTTTAGCGAGGAAAGCCTTTAATTCCTGAGCAGGCATATCAAGTCCGGTATATAACTTAAATGCACCGGCTCCCTGCCATAAAAGCATACCTTTTCCACCAATGACATTCTCTTCTTTGCATCCATTTGCAACAGCATCTGCCATAAGCTTAGTTACTAGTGGATGGTAAATAACATCGTACACAACCATGTCTTCATGAAATACACTCATATCAGTAATAAGAGACTGCCCATCAAGAGCCGGAGCCATTCCTACACAGGTTCCATTAATGAGAATATCGCAGCTGCGTACTTTTTCATGCATAAAATCTGTGTCACTCAGTGAATGGAATTCCAATTTACACTTCACACCATCTTCCATCATCTTCTGTCCGATAGAAGCAACGTGCTCAAGACCTTCATTGCTTCTGTTAAATACAGTGATGGACTTCGCTCCATCTAAGGCACACTGTACCATAATGGCAGTTGCGGCTCCACCTGCACCAAATAAAACAATATCTTTATCTATAATTGATACGTTATGATCTTTTAAATCTAAAACAACACCCATACCATCTGTGATATGACCTGTTAAAACGCCGTTATCGTTGACAATAGTATTAACAGCACCAACGAATCTTGCAGCATCAGATAATTTATCCATATTGCGGCATACTTCCTGTTTACATGGCATAGTAACGTTGGCACCACGCATATTCAGTCGTCTCATGGCAGCTAAGGAATCTTTTACCTGGGATGCATCAGTATCAAAGGCAAGATAAGCACAATCAATTCCGTAATAATCAAAGCAGAAGTTGTACATAATCGGTGAGCCGGAGTGTTTGATCGGGGTGCCGAATACACCTAATAATCTTGTTTTGCCTGAAATTCTTGTATCCATAATAATTCCTCCATAAATATAATATTAAGCACACTACAATACTTTAAAAATCAACACTTTAAAGCATGTAAGTGCCTGCTTGTTAAAATACCATTTTCTTACGATAATGTCAAGATAAATTATGTAATTTTTAAAAATTCAAGAATGACCCAGCAGTCTTGCTGCGAGATGCGCATCATACATTAAAAAACAGATAATCAGAAATTACTATTTTCTTGCGTATCAACTTTTGGTTTGGTATTATAAAGCCACAGAAAATAGATAGAAAATACAATGAAAAGATATGGAGATTATTATGATAAAGTTAGGTTGCCATGTTGGCATGAGTGGGAAAGAGATGTTTCTCGGATCTGTGAAAGAAGCTCTTTCTTATAATGCAAATACATTTATGATTTATACCGGTGCACCGCAGAATACGCGTAGAAAGCCAATAGAAGAGCTTCGAATAGAAGAAGGCTGGGAATTAATGAAGAAAAATGCGATTGATGAGTTTGTAGTGCATGCGCCATATATTATTAATCTGGCGAATACGGTAAAGCCGGAAACATTTGAACTGGCCGTAGACTTTTTACAGTTAGAACTTGAGAGAACACAGGCTTTGGGATGCAGGACACTGGTTTTACATCCAGGTGCGCATGTAGGTGCGGGAGCAGATGCAGGAATAAAACAGATTATTAAAGGGTTAAATAAAGTATTTGATGCAGATAAAGACGGAACAGTAAATATTGCACTAGAGACAATGGCTGGAAAAGGGACAGAGATTGGGAGAAACTTTGAAGAAATCGCTGCTATTTATGAAGGTGTAGAGCATGCAGAACGATTGAGAGTCTGTTTTGATACCTGCCATACAAGTGATGCCGGTTATGCAGTAAAGGAAGATTTTGATTATGTTATAGAGACATTTGATAAAATTATTGGAAAAGAACAGATTGCGGTTTTTCATATAAATGACAGTAAGAATCCTCAGGGAGCTCACAAAGACCGTCATGAAAATATAGGATTTGGCGAGCTTGGTTATGAATGTCTGCAAAAAATCGTTTATAATAAAGAGTTTGAACAAGTACCCAAAATACTGGAAACTCCCTATATACCGAATCCGGAAACGAAAAAGAGAGCATATGCTCCGTATAAATACGAAATTGCCATGTTAAAAGAAGGTATATTTCAAGCTGATTTAAAAGAAAAAATTTTGGAGGAAAAATAAAATGGACAAAGTAACAGTTACGTATATTAAACATAGTGGCTTTCTTGTGGAAACAAAAGAAAGTTATTTATTATTTGATTATTGGGAAGGAAAGCTCCCAGAACTGCAATACGATAAAGAACTTTATGTTTTTTCCAGTCATGCGCATCATGATCATTATACGAAAGATATTTTTAAATTTGAAAATAAATGTAAAAAAGTTGTTTATGTTTTATCTTCGGATATTAAAAGAGCAAGTAGTTTTTGGAAAAAAGCAGAGAATGTTCTATTTATGAAGCCTCATGAAGAAAAAGTCATAGATGCATGTACAGTGTCTACACTAAAATCTACAGATGAAGGAGTTGCATTTCTTGTAAAAACAGAAGGAAAGACAATTTATCATGCAGGAGATCTTCATTGGTGGGATTGGCCGGGAGAGCCGGAAGAAGATAATAAAATGATGGAACAGCAATATAAAGAAGAATTAGAATCTTTGAAAAAAGAAAGTATCGATTATGCATTTGTTGTTCTTGATCCAAGACAGGAAGAATCAGAAACTCTTGGAATAGATTACTTTATAAAAAATGTCGGAGCACGTTTTATTTTTCCGATGCATTGTTGGGAACAGTATGATATTATTGAAAGATACAAGAGAAATAATGACAGGAAGTTTCTTACAGGACAGATTATAGATATTACCGGGCAGGAACAGCAGTTTATCTCAGTCGAGAAGACTCCCACCTCTTTCAAGTGGTGAGTGACAGCAAATTTGTCTCAGTGGGAGTCCAATCTCCGACTGAGATAAACGCTCCGCGAGGATGCGCAGTGATTCTGTAAAGAATATGTCAGCTTACGCTGACCAGAATCACGCGCCAAGTCTCGCGGCTGCTCGACTTGAACCTAGAGTAAGTTTTGCCTGTTAAAAAGTCCTAAAAGAAATAATACAATGAAAAAGACAACAGTGATATGGTAATATAAAGATAACAATTACTATATCAGGAAGAATAGAAAGGAAGAATTTAATTATGGAAAAGAAAGTTATCGTATCAGAAAAGTCCCCCGCTGCAATTGGACCATATTCACAGGCAATAGAGTATAATGGTCTTATATATACATCAGGAGTTATTGGTGTGAATCCGGCAACAGGTGAAGTCGGAGCTACGATCGAAGAACAGACAACACAGGTTTTTGAAAACTTAAAAGGACTCCTTGCTGATGCCGGAAGCAGTCTGGATCAGGCTATTAAGACAACAGTTTTCATTAAAAATATGGATGATTTTGGAAAAGTAAATGAAATTTATTCCACCTATTTTACAGGTGCATTTCCGGCACGTTCTTGTGTAGAAGTAGCAAGACTTCCAAAGGATCTGTTAATTGAAGTTGAAGTGACTGCAATCAAAGACAGATAATTTTACCGCACCTCAATTTATATAAAGAGATTTTTTGTTGGATTTCAGCTAGAATTGCCGATGCTTTGATAATTGAAGACTACTCTGAAATGTGATAAAATAAAACTAATAGAAATAGCTTTTTTCTTAATTGAGAAGGGGAAAGTTAAACATATCAGGTATAAGTATGGAGGAGGAGTAGAAACATATGGTACACGCGGAATTGACTATTATAAATGAGCAGGGAATCCACCTTGGACCAGCGAATAAGATTGCCAATTTGGCGGATCGTTATGATTGTCAGATCCATTTCAAGACAGAATATATGGATGTGAATGCCAAAAGTATTATTAACTTGATTAGTGGAACATTCCGACAGGGAGATGTTATACAATGTGTGTGTGACGGACCGGATGAAAAAGAAGCATTAGAAGCAATGAAAGAAATATTAGCAAAAGATTTAGAAGAATAAATACGAATTTCCATCTGGAGCCGAAAAGCAGAAAACCAGAAATTCTATATAGAATTTCTGGTTTTCTGCTTTTCG
>OLRG01001459.1_pt1 | contig 19021 bp, 14 predicted proteins | sample 1672331 | NCBI WGS metagenome assembly OLRG01 (sample SAMEA3136672, study PRJEB25190) | human gut metagenome
TCAGGTTTGACTGTAGATTTGATGGCATCCAGAAAGATTACATACAGACTTATTTTCGCACTGCATGGATTTATGCGGCGTTCTGTATAGTTGTGTTCTGGTTTCTTCGTCTTTATAAAAGCATATGGAGATTTGCCAGTTATACAGAACTGATCCGAGTGATCATTGGAACCGTACTTACAGGAGTAATCTATTTCATTGGCGTGACAGTTTGTGTGGAGAGAATGCCGGTTTCCTATTATGTATTCGGTATTATCATCCAGTTCTGTCTGACATTGGGAGTTAGATTCGCATATCGCTTTGTTTTACTTCTTAGAGGAAGAAGAAATGAAAATGTACCCTACGAAAAGAGAGTTATGCTGATTGGTGCCGGAAGTGCAGGTCAGATGATTTTCCGCGACATCAAACATGCCAAGGAAACCAGTGAGAAGGTCTACTGCTTCATTGATGACAATGAGAATAAATGGGGCAGATATATTGATGATGTTCCTGTGTTTGGCGGCAGAGAGCGCATCATGGAAGCAGTTGCGAAATTTGGCATTGAAAAGATTTATGTAGCCATTCCAAGTGCCAAACCTGAGGACAAAAGAGAAATCTTAAGGGTCTGCAATGAGACAAATTGCGAGCTGATGAATCTGCCGGGAATGTATCAGCTTTATACAGGAGAAGTTTCCGTGAGCAAAATGAAACCGGTCCAGATAGAAGATCTCCTTGGCAGAGATCCTATCAAGACGGATATGGGTGAGGTTTTCAGATATATTACGGGAAAGGTTGTTCTGGTTACTGGCGTTGGTTCCATTGGCTCTGAATTAGCCAGACAGATCGCAGCACATGATCCGAAACACCTGATTTTATTTGACATTTATGAAAATAATGCCTATGACATTCAACAGGAACTGAGAAAGAAATATCCGAATCTGAAGTTGGATACCATTATCGGTTCTGTCCGTGACAGCAGAAAAATCTTCAAAGTATTTGAAGACTACAGACCGGAAATCGTATACCATGCAGCAGCGCATAAGCATGTACCGCTTATGGAAGACAGTCCATGTGAAGCAATTAAAAATAATGCAATGGGTACATACAAAACAGCATATGCGGCAATGGCTCATGGATGCAAACGATTTGTACTGATCAGTACAGATAAGGCGGTAAACCCGACAAACATCATGGGTGCTTCCAAACGTCTCTGTGAAATGATTATCCAGGCATTTGATCATAAGATTAAAAAAGGAAAAGCAGATGAGATTCCACAGCTCTTTACTCATGAAATGTCAGATGTGGTCAGCTCACAGGAAGTATTGGATGCCCTGAGACATGCGCAGACAGAATTTGTGGCAGTGCGATTTGGAAACGTACTGGGAAGTAATGGATCTGTAATTCCGCTGTTTAAGAAACAGATTGAAGCAGGCGGACCGGTAACAGTTACACATCCGGATATCATCAGATACTTCATGACTATACCGGAAGCAGTAAGCCTTGTGCTTCTCGCCGGAACATATGCGAAAGGCGGAGAAATCTTCGTATTGGATATGGGAGAACCGGTGAAGATTGATACACTGGCACGAAACCTAATTAGGTTGTCAGGATTCAAACCGGATGTAGATATTAAGTTGATATACACAGGCCTCAGACCGGGCGAGAAGCTGTATGAAGAAAAGCTTATGGCAGAAGAAGGACTGAAGAAGACCAAGAATGATTTGATCCATATTGGATGCCCAATTCCGTTTGATGTGGAAGAGTTTCTGGAACAGTTGGAAGGACTTCTGGAAGCGGCTTATAAAAATAAGGATGATATCAGAGACAAAGTGCAGGCGGTAGTAAGTACCTATCATCCGGCGTAAGAAAAAAATGAGGAAGTTATTAGTTATCGGTGCCGAAGGACACGGAAAAGTTGTGGCTGAGGTAGCACAGGATTGCTATAGATGATAACAGCACAAATGTAATCGGAAAAACATATGAGATAGAGATTTTTGCTGAACAATATGTAGAATCGTTTGTAGGAATTGGGAATAATGGAGCAATTGTAAATGTCGGGATGTTAGTAGAGAATGGTCGGAAAATAGAAGCTGGGGAAATTGTACTGGGATATAGAGGAAAAATAGTACCATAAAAAGTTATATAGCGGAAAACCAAAGGAGTTGGAAAGATGTCTATAGATAAAAAAAAGGTTGTAAAAGTGATGAAAGTAACTGCCATGGCTGTGGCAGTTGCTTTTGCAGGATTATGTTTTATCGGAAAAAAGAAAAAAGGTGAAACAATTTTTGAGAATAAACTTGATCAGGTAAATCCGTTAGAAGGGAAAAAGGTTGTTTTCGTGGAAAATGAAGAAGATTCTGAAAACGCGGATGGAGTCAGAGGACATTTAGAAGCAGTAGGAGAGTCTGATTATCAGCCTGGCTTTTATGAGAAGTATATAAAGAGAGGAATAGACGTCATTTTGTCCTTCGGAGGGCTTGTAGTGTTGTCACCGATTTTGGCAGGAATTGCGATTGCTATTAAAATAGATGATCCAGGTCCTGTTCTTTTTACACAGAAGCGTATGGGGCAGAACAAGAAATATTTTAAATTACATAAATTCAGATCTATGAAGATGTCCACGCCTCATGATGTACCGACACACATGTTGGATAATCCAGAGCAATATATTACAAAGGTAGGAAAATTCCTGCGTGCGCATAGTCTGGATGAACTGCCGCAAATCTGGGATATCTTTATTGGCAACATGAGTATAATTGGACCACGCCCAGGACTGTGGAATCAGGATGTATTAACTTCTGAGAGAGATAAATATCATGCAAATGATGTAAAACCTGGACTTACTGGATGGGCGCAGATTAATGGAAGAGATGAATTGGAAATTCCAGTAAAAGCAAAGTTGGATGGAGAATATGTCCAGAAAATCGGACTAATGATGGATTTGAATTGTTTCCTTGGAAGTATTGGTGTATTTGCGCATGATGACTCTGTTGTAGAAGGTGGAACAGGTTCAATGGAAAAACATGGTGAGATGAAAAATAATGAGGAGAATAAAGAAATGAATGCTTGGAAAAATTACAAGTTAGGGGAAAATCCTCCTCGTGTTACAGTAATAATTCCAACATATAAACGAACCGTAGAGTTCCTATCTAGAGCAGTTCAATCAGTGATTAACCAGACGTATTCAAAGGTCGAAATAATAGTGATTGATGATAGTCCGGCGGATTATAAAGAGAGAAATAATATCAAAGAATATATGAATTCTATTGAGAATAAAGACATCAAATATTATCAGAATGAGCAGAATTTAGGCGGTTCATTAGCGCGCAACCGCGGAATTGAATTTGCGACAGGTGAATATATTAGTTTTTTAGATGATGATGATGAATATATGCCAGAAAAGATTGAAAAACAGGTCAAATTTATGTTATGTGAGGGAAAGGATTTGTCGTTTTCTAATATGATTATGTATAGTCAATCAGGGGCTGTAGTTGACTTTAGAGACTATAATGATATACCTGCATTTGATAATAAGAGCTTGCTTCATTATCATTTGATGCGTCATATGACTGGAACGCCAACATTTATGTTTAAGACAGACAAGTTGAGAGAGATAGGAGGATTTGAAGACGCAAAGATGGGACAGGAATTTTATCTTATGCTTAAGTCAATTGAGAGAGGCTTAAGTATAGGTTATATTCCTGAATGTGATGTAAAGGTTTATAAACATGCGGATGGTGGAATTACTCAGGGAAAAAACAAAATTGACGGCGAAAATAGATTATATGAATTTAAAAAGAAATATTTTTCGCAATTAAATAAGAAAGAAATTCGTTTTATAAATTTTAGACATTGGGCAGTTATGGTCGTTGCTTTTAAGAGAAACTCGATGTATCCACAAATGGTTGGTGCGGGAGTAAAAGCATTTATAAGCTCGCCATTTGACTTTACCACACAAGTTTTTAGCTTCATAAATAAAGTACGAAAACATAGATCGTAGTTGTTTTCGATATAGAAACGGAGGAGAAAATTATAATGTCACTTTATCAGAGAATTGTAGCTGGAGAAGAGAAAATAGCACTTGTTGGACTTGGCTATGTAGGCATGCCTATTGCAGTTGCTTTTGCAAAAAAAGTAAAAGTAATTGGTTATGATTTAAATGCGGACAAAATTGCGTTATATAAAGAAGGAATTGATCCAACCAAAGAGGTTGGGGATGAAGGTATTAAGGAGACTACTGTAGATTTTACTTCTAATGAAAAACGACTTCAGGAAGCAAAATTTATTATTGTAGCAGTCCCAACCCCTGTAAATACAGATCATACACCAGACTTGACCCCGGTTATTGGCGCTTCTGAGATAGTTGGGAGAAATTTGACAAAAGGTTCTATTATTGTATATGAATCTACAGTTTACCCAGGATGTACAGAAGATGTATGTGTTCCAATTCTTGAAAAGGAATCTGGACTTAAGTGTGGTGTGGACTTTAAGATTGGTTATTCACCTGAACGCATTAATCCGGGGGACAAGGTACACCGCCTTGAGAATATTCATAAAATTGTGTCTGGTTGCGATGCTGAATCTCTTGAGGAAATTAAGAATATATATAATCTTGTAATTGAAGTTGGAACTTATCCAGTATCGAACATTAAGACGGCAGAAGCAGTTAAAGTTGTTGAAAACAGTCAGCGTGATATTAATATTGCATTTATGAACGAACTGGCAATGGTATTTGACAGAATGGGTATTGATACTAATGAAGTTGTAGATGGTATGAATACGAAATGGAATGCACTTGGATTTCGCCCGGGGCTCGTTGGAGGACATTGTATTGGAGTTGACCCATATTATTTTACATATGAAGCAGAGAAGCTGGGATACCATAGTCAGATTATTCTTAATGGTCGTATTGTAAACGACAGTATGGGAGCATATGTAGCTGATGCGGCTGTAAAGCAGATGATTGCGGCAGGACAGGCACCGAAGAAGGCAAAGGTTGTTATTTTAGGTTTGACTTTCAAGGAGAATTGCCCAGATACAAGAAATAGTAAGGTTGACGACATTATCAAACAACTTAAGACGTATGGTATTAATCCGATAGTTATTGATCCTTGGGCAAGTGAACGAGATGCAATGCATGAGTATGGTGTGGAACTTAAATCTATGGAAGAGGCTAAAGATGCCGACTGCGTTATCGTAGCTGTTGCGCATAATGAATTTAAGGCAATGAGTCTTTCTGATATAAAAGAGTTATTCAAAGAAGGGGCTGATGATGAAAAGGTTCTTCTTGATGTGAAAGGACTTTACAGTGTTGAAGAACTTAATGCTTCAGGTATTAGATGGTGGAGATTATAAACTATGAAGATTGGTATATGCGGACATTTTGGGGCTGATCATGATTTTTTTGATGGTCAGACTATTAAAACAAGAATTACAGCGGAATTTCTTTCTGAAAAGTATGGAGTGACTTCGATTATCAAGGTTGATACATATGGAGGTAGGAAGAAAGTATTAAGCCATGTTTGTGGAGTTATTAATTTGATAAAGAAATGTCAAAATGTAATTATTCTTCCCGCATATAATGGATTAAAGATATTTGCCCCGTTACTTGTAATACTTAATAAGATATATCATAAACAACTGCATTACATAGTTATTGGAGGATGGTTGCCAAAATTTTTGCCAAAGCATAGATTACTTAAAAAATGTTTAATGAGTTTTGATTATATATATGTTGAAACTAATACCATGAAACAAAACTTAGAAAGAATGGGCTTTAAGAATGTAGTTTTATTACCGAATTACAAAAAATTAAAGAAACTATCTAATAGTGATTTATGTTATGACTATTCAAAACCTTACAGATTATGTATATTGTCTAGGATTACGCCACAAAAAGGAATAAGAGATGCAGTGTTGGCGGTTAAGGCCATCAACCAGAAATGCAATGAAAAAATACTTCAATTAGATATTTATGGACAGATAGATAGTGATTATAGAGACAGTTTTATGAAATTGATTGAAGATAATAAAGAATATGTAACATATGGTGAAATTGTTCCATTTGAAAAAACTGTAGAAATAATTAAAGATTATTTTTTATTGCTATTTCCTACTAAGTTTTATACAGAGGGGATACCAGGAACAATTTTAGATGCATATGCAGCAGGTGTTCCAGTTATTAGTTCAAAATGGCAAAGTTTTCATGATTTGATTGTTGATGGAAAAACAGGATTGGGATATGATTTTTCTGATAAAAATGGATTATTCAGAGTGCTGAATTATGCTATCGAAAATCCGGATGTAATTATTGATATGAAAGAGAAATGCTTAGAAGAAAGTCAAAAATACGTTCCTGAAAATGCGATGATTCCGTTGACAAAGAGGTTAGAGATATGTGGACGAAAAAAAAGAAAATAATATATATTTTTTATATTGCTTTGGCAAAATGGTTGCCAGAATTACGACATTTTTTTAGCAAAGAAAATCGGATGCTTTTTTGCTAAAAGAATTATGAAAGATATGGGGATAAATGTAAATATAGAAAAAGGAGCCATATTTGGACCAGATGTAGTTATTGGTAATTAATCTGGGATTGGTATTAATTGTGAGTTATCAGGACCAGTAGTTATTGGTGCTGAAGTTATGATGGGACCTGAAGTGGTGGTTTATACGCAAAATCATAAGCATAATCTTGAAAGCAGGGTTATGATATTAAGCCAGTATGGATTGGCAGAAGAGCGATGTTTATGCCAGGAAGCAAAATAGATAATAATGTTGTAGTTACGGCAGAAGCTATTATTTCAGGTGAGTTTCCATCGAATGTTATAATTGGCGGTGTGCCAGCAAAGATTATCAAAGAAATAAGTTGATTATAAAGAAAGTAGAGGACAGTTATTTGAAAATTATACAAATAATACCAACACTTGGTGTAGGAGGGGCAGAAGCAGTATGTGAAAGTCTTACAAGAACGCTTGTTTCGTTGGGACATGATGTAACAGTTCTTTGCCTTTATTCAGAAAAAACGATTCTTACGGAACGAATGATTAAAGATGGATATAATATTATATTTCTTAATAAGAAAATAGGCTCTGATTTCGGGTGTATCATTCGCTTGAGGAGACTATTTAATGAAATTAAGCCAGATGTAATACATAGTCATCTTTATGCATTAAAATATGCAGTATTGGCATCGTTAGGAAAGCACATTCCTATAATTCACACTGTTCATAATGTTGCATTAAAAGAGGCAAACAAAACGAACAGAAAAATTAATAAGTTGATTTATGATCTGAAGCTTGCTACTCCAGTTGCATTAAGTGAAGAGATAAAAGAAACTGTAAGGACAGTATATAAATTATCTGACGAGAGAATACCGGTGATATTAAATGGAATCGATTTATCGAAATGTCAAGAAAAGAAGGACTATTCACTGGGAAGTCCCATCAAGATAATACATGTAGGTCGTTTTTTTGAGCAAAAAAATCATGAATATATTATTAAGTGCGCTAAAAAATTATCCAAGTTAAAAGACATTGAGATTTTATTTTTTGGAGATGGACCATATATGCAAAAGTGTATGGATTTAGTAGAAAAGTGTCATCTGGAAAGTGTTATTTGTTTTAGAGGTGTTTCTTCCAACATATATCCTGAATTACATGCTTCAGATATCTTTATTCTTCCGTCAAAATGGGAAGGAATTCCAATAAGTATTATTGAAGCCATGGGTACAGGGCTGCCTATAGTTGCATCTAATGTAGGGGGAATATCGGATATGATTGAAGATGGGAAAGAAGGAATATTGATCAATCCAGAAACAGAAGAACTAGTTGATGCTTTATTAAAATTTGTCAATGATTTTGAATTGCGTAAAGCTATGGGAACAGCTGCTCGAAAGAAAAGTGTAGAGTTTTCAGCCATTGCAATGTCTCGATATTATTTAAAATTATATAAAGAGAGGATTTAATTCATTGAAAATGGAGTACAAATTATTTCCAAAATACGGAAAAATTGGTCAGTATACTTTTTGGCTGGGTATTTACTTTTTAACTCTTATCGTGGGTGCGCTTAGAATTGGAACATTCGGATCATTATTAAAGATATTGGCATTCATTCCAATCTTAATTTGGATTACTAAAAATCATTCATTTAAGAAAAGTAACTTAATTCGAGCAACAGTACCATTTGCATTTTGGTGTTTTATGTCAATTATCTGGAGTATCAATTTTTCAGCGTCATTTGAACGAGGAAAGACGCAAATATTATTTCTAATTATGTTATTATCTGCGGATGGTTATGCGTTCAATGAGGAGGAAATTGATTACTTAAAGAATTGTTTGGTATGGTCATCTAGAATAACAGCTATTCTTGCGTTATTATCAGCTGACTTTGTAGATGGAAGAATGTATCTAAATGGAATTGTTCAGGAAGATCCTAATTATTTATGTGCTTATTTTCTATTTGCAATTGTATCAAATGTGTATCTTATTATGAATAAAGATATTGACAGAATTAGAAAATTTGTAGGAGCTGTTGAATTATTAGTATATGCATATATTCTTTTGGGGACAGGATCTAGGGGGGGAATGTTTGCAACTATTACATCGATAGCTGTTATTATTCTGACATATAAAGATAAAAGTGGTGTAGCCAGTGGTTTGATAAAAAAAATTGCAATTATACTGATGTTATATTTGGCTTACTATTTTGCAAGTATGTTTTTAGATGCAGATATAATGCAGCGATTTACAGCGGAAGCTATTAGTAAGTCTAATGGAACAGGAAGATATGATTTATGGAAAGATGCGATAAATGCTTTTAATAATTCTACTTTTTTCAGACAATTAGTTGGGTATGGAACTGCAACGGTAAGAGATATTACATATCTATTTCCGTTTAGCAGACATAATGTTGTGCATAACATTTTTGTTGAGAACCTAATAGAGATTGGTAGTATAGGCGTAGTTTTTTATGTTTTACATATTGGGGTATTTTTATATGTAGTTATAAAGAATAAGTATCGATATGCATTACCAATTTTAGCAGGAATGATTGTATTATCTTTATCGACATCGTTATATGCTTTTAAACCATACTGGAATATACTATTGTTTATTTTGTGCTCATCTAATTCTGAGAATGGTAATAATTCTGTTTAAAGCATTTCATTAATAGAGAGTTCTATTTAAACGCTAACAGAGATTATATATAAGAAGGAGAGATGAATATGCTTGTGTCCGTGATAATACCACTTTATCAAGGAAATCATTATATGAATCAACTTGTAACTATGTTAAATAATAATTATCTATCATTGAATGAGTCGCCTCATTCAATGGAGGTAATTTTTGTGAATGACTCACCAATGATTACGGTAGAATTTGATGAAATTATGCCACTATTTGATTATCAAATTATAACTAATAGATGTAATATGGGGATACATGGAACTCGAATCCAAGGATTAAATAAGTGTAATGGAGAGTATGTGCTGTTTTTGGATCAGGATGATTTAATAGCAGATGATTGTATCTATAGTCAAATAAATTCTATTGGAAATAATGATTTTATCATAAGTAACGGATATATCAAGGAATTGGATGGAAGTAAGCGTGCTATATTTGAAAGTATTAATCATCAAAAATGTAGTTTAAATTTATTATTTCATTATGGATATACGAATCCTATTATTTCACCAGGACAGACTTTATTAAAAAAAAATATAATTCCATACGAATGGAAAGAGCATATATTTAGAAATAATGGGGCAGATGATCACTATTTATGGTTATTGTTGCTAGAAGAAAAGAGAAGTGGGGCAATAAATGAAAGATATTTGTATACACATGTAGCAACTGGTTCTAATACAAGTTTAAATATTCAAGGAATGTGTGCATCAAATATGGAACTTATAAATTTGTTAGAAGGAAAAGTGTCTGAGAAAAAACTTAATATGTTACGACGTAGGGTTTTATATAATGCAAGCAGTAATCATAATATTTTTACTAAGTTAAAGTATATTGATGTCGCATTGACAAGAAAAAAATTTGCTAAATTAAAAAGATAGAATGCATATGCTAATAAAATATAAGAACAAATTATTATCTTGAATGGCGCAAAATAATGTTACAGTTACTGAAATATATATAAGGAATATTTTATAATTACACAAATGTGTATTTGCGTATTACGCCGATGAGAATTGTTTTAGTAAGTATTTCGTGTTGCCTGTTTCATGCGTTATATAACAGACGATTCTATAACTCTAAGAAAAGGTGCTTTGTCGAGGCACCATATAGTGCGCTTATATTAGAGAGGGCATGGTTCAGCAGAACTCCTTTTTTAGAAGAACAAAAGTATCAGATTTATTTGGGGCATATATTCAATTAGTAAATGGTAATAGTTCGTTAGTAACAATTAATATATTGTTTAACATACTATATTTTATTTTAAGTGGATGGATTGTTGAAAAATATAATAAGTTATGAAAGGAAAATAGAGAAAAAGAATGCAGTTACTTAACATTGAAGAAACCCAGCAATATGCATATGAAATTTTGAAATTTATTGCTGATGTTTGTGAAGAACAAAATATAAGATATTTTCTGGTATGGGGTACTTTGATAGGTGCGGTTAGACATAAAGGTTTTATTCCATGGGATGATGATGTTGATATTTGCATGCCTAGAAGTGACTATAATCGATTTATCAATTACATGGATTCAATAGCAGATAATAGGTATCAGTTATATAGGGAAGGAAAAACGTCTAATTATTTTTTATCATTGTCAAGAGTTGTTGATACTAAAACAATAATTATTGGTGAGCGTAAGGAAAACAAAAGGCAATTGGATTGTGGTATTTTTGTTGATATCTATCCAATAGATTTTGTCGGAAATTCAAAACAGGAATGTGAAAGGTTTTTCAGAATGCAAATGAAATATGAGTGGCTTAAGGGATTAGCACGACAAGAATCCTTTGTTAAGTCTAAAAGTGGAGCAATAAACACAATAATAAAACTCCCGTTTTATTTCTATGCAAAGTTGATGGGGGCTGATTTTTTCTATAAAAAAATGGAAAAAAAGGCTAGTTTAAAACATTCGGATATGAATACATTTTGCTGTAGCTGTTATGGAACCGGAGGAATGAAGAGTGACAAATTAATATTCTCATCAGCTTGGTTTGGAGAAGGAAGAGACTGTATTTTTAATGGAAATCTTTTTAAAATTCCAGAAGGATTTCATGAATTCTTAACACAGGTGTATGGTGATTATATGCAGTTGCCACCAGTTGAGGAACGTGTCGGGCATCATGAATACAAAGCTTATAAATTATGAAATGACATAGTTCTTACTACTAAGTATTATATAAATTAATGAATGATATTATGTAATATTGAACAGTGAGAACTATAATTTTATTACATTGTTCACAAAATAAGAAAAAACAGAAATCGTGAAAATAGAATTTTAGAGTAAAGTTCGATGAACTTTTCTTTTAGTAAAAAAATATATATGTCAAACATTACTATAAACTTTTATGGAGGAGAAAAATGAAGGTAAATAACGCAATTATTATGGCAGCTGGAACTGCAAGCCGATTTGCTCCTCTGTCATATGAGAAACCAAAAGCACTAATTGAAGTACGTGGCGAAGTGCTAATCGAAAGACAAATTAATCAGCTTAGAAAAGCGGGGATTAACGAGATTGTTATTGTTACGGGGTATATGGCAGAACAATTTGAATATCTGAGAGAAAAATATGGTGTAATTCTTGTACATAACTCAGAATATTTAACACGAAATAATAATGCAAGTATTTATGTTGCCAGAGATTGTATAAGAAATAGCTATATTTGTTCTTCTGACAACTACTTTATCGAAAATCCATTTGAGAATGAAGTGGATGAGAGTTATTATTCAGCGGTATATGTGGAAGGTAATACAGATGAATGGTGTATTTCAGAAAAAGAAGGAGTAATTACAGATGTTGTTGTGGGAGGAAAAGATTCTTGGGTAATGTTAGGTCATGTTTTTTGGTCAGAAGAATTTAGTCGTAAATTTCTCAGGATTCTTGAAAATGAATATGATAAACCGGAAACAGCAGATAAATTGTGGGAAAATATATACATTACACATATTAATGAATTGAGAATGAAGATACATAAATATCCAATGGATTTTATTTTTGAATTTGATACGCTTGATGAGTTAAGAACTTTTGACAAAACATATATTAATAACACAAGATCTACTATCTTAAAAAAAGTAGCAAATAAATTGGGTGTTGAGGAAGCTGAAATAAAGAATATTAAAGCATTTAAGGATAAGCAAAATACAGCAACAGGATTTACTTTTTATGCAGGGAAAAAATATATATATTATTATTCGACAGAAAAAATGGAGGAAATATAAATGAATAAGTTAAAAAAAGGAAGAATTGATTGGTTAATTACGTTAGCTCCATTTGTGATAATTATAGTACTGGCAGGTGTGCTGTTCATGTTTCCTAAGGAGTCAAATGATATTATCGGAAAAGTAAGATTTTTCTTTGGTAATACAATGGGTATCTACTACCTTATTATTGGCGCAGGCGTATTAATTGTTTCTATTTTTTTATCATTTTCAAAGTATGGTAATGTTGTATTAGGTGAGCAAAATGAAAAACCTAAGTATTCTTTTTTTGCATGGGGCAGTATGATGTTTACATGTGGTTTGGCAGCAGATATACTGTTCTATTCATTTGCTGAATGGGTTATGTATGCTACAAATCCTCATATTGAAGAATTGGGTTCTGTTGCAGAATGGGCAGGCGTATTCCCTTTGTTCCATTGGAGTTTTGTGCCGTGGGCTTTTTACCTTGTGCTTGCTGTTGTATTTGGTTTCATGCTCCATGTTAGAAAGAGAAATCGTCAGAGATACTCTGAAGCATGTCGCCCTATTATCGGGAACCATACAGATGGCATTATTGGGCGTATGATTGATTTATTTGCTTTATTTGCACTTCTTGCCGGTACAGCAACAACGTTTAGTGTTGCAACGCCTTTGATGTCAGCAATTATAGTTCAGCTGTTTGGAATTACGATAAGTAGAACAACTGTAACAATTATAATTCTTTTAATTACATGTATAGTATACACATATGCAGTGTTACATGGATTTAAGGGTATTAGTTTCCTGGCAAAATTGTGTATCTATCTTTTCTTTGGTTTACTGATTATTGTGCTATTGATAGGTGGGGAAGGCAGGTTCATCATTGAAAATGGATTTCAAAGTATTGGAAAAATGTTACAGAACTTTATCGAACTTTCTACATTTACTGATCCAGGAAGAACAAGTAATTTCCCTCAAGATTGGACAATTTATTATTGGGCATATTGGATGGTATGGTGCGTGGCTGCTCCATTCTTTATAGGTAATATTTCAAGAGGGAGAACAATCAAACAGAGCATTCTTGGGGGATATGTATTTGGGGTTGGCTCAACAATTGTGAGTTTTGTAGTTCTTGGAAACTATAGTCTTGGACTTCAGATAAGTGGAGCGGAAGATTTTATTGCTCAGTATGCAGCAAATGGAGATTTGTATGAATTAATTTTAAATATAATAAACACAATGCCATTGTCGAATGTAATTCTTATAATTATAATATTGTGTATGATAGCTTTTTATGCTACGTCATTTGATTCAATCGCATATACAGCAGCATGCTATAGCTATAAAGAGCTTGGAGAAAATGAGCATCCTCATAAATTAATTGAGCTATTATGGTGCATACTTCTTATTGTGCTTCCGGTAGCTTTGGTATTCTCTGATAGTTCGATGGCTAATATTCAGAGCATTAGCATTATTTCTGCTTTTCCGATAGGAATTATTATGATCATAATGATTGCTGGATTCCTGAGGGATATTAAGAAGTATATAGAAGAAAAAATATGATTGACTATATACTTTTTAAAATAGTAAGTTTTAGATTATGCTTTTTGGGATAGTCAGATAGGTAATGTAGACAATAGGAGCAGGTTTAATAAGGTGGTTGTTTTAGAATGAAATTTAATAGAACTGCGAATACGACAAGGACGTTTTTCTTTGGAGTATTAAGTAAAATGATAACAATACTTTTCCCTTTTATAACAAGAACAATTATTATTTACAAACTTGGTGCTGAATATGTGGGCTTAACAAGTTTATTCAATTCAGTTTTACAAATACTGAATGTTTCGGAGTTAGGTATAAGTTCTGCAATAAGTTTCTGTTTATATAAACCAATTGCAGAAGAGGACAACGATACAATAAATGCGCTTATGGCGTTGATGAGAAAGTTATATAAGATAATTGGCGGAGTAATACTAGGAACTGGAATAATGATTATACCTTTTTTGGGTAATTTCATTAGTGGAACATATCCAGAAACGATGAATATATATATTCTTTATATCATCTACTTGTTAAATGCAGTAGTATCGTATTTTGGATTTGCATATAAAGGAGTACTTTTTGAAGCTTATCAACAAGGGGATGTAAATCATAAAATATTGTCTATTGTAGAAGTATTTAAGTATTTAGCCCAGATTGTCATATTGCTTCGTTTTGCAAATTATTATTGGTTTGCGGCGGTATTACCGTTATCATCAATATTGGTGACAGTCATAACTGAAATAGTGAGTAAAAAACGGTATCCTGATATTATCCCTAAGGGAACAGTATCAAAAGATTTAAAAAACGTTATTAGAAAAAAAGTAATGTTTTTGTCAGCGCATTCAATTGCAGCAACGCTTACAAATTCTATTGATAATATTGTGATATCAGGCTCTCTGGGATTAGTAGCAACTGCAATTTATGGAAATTACTTCTATATTTTTTCTGCTGTTACTAGTATAATAGTTATTCTTTTTCGCGCAATTAAACCAGTTGTTGGTAATAGCATTTATTCTGATAGTGCTGAAAAAAGAGATGAGTTGTTCGATACAATTCAATTTTTAATTTATTGGATAACAGTTTGGTCTTCGACATGTCTTTTATGTTTATATCAACCATTTATGCAAGTGTGGGTTGGAGAATATTATATATTAGGGATAAGTAGTGTTATGATGATAGTTTTATATTATTATGGAAATATTATAAAATTATCATTTTCTAATATATACATAGATGCAGCTGGGTTGTGGGATAAAACATTAGCAAGACAAATAGTAGTTGCCCTTATTAATCTTGTGCTAGATATTTTACTTGTTAAAAGGTTTGGGATTGCTGGAATAGTATTTGCATCTTTTTTTGCGACAGCAATGGTGGGGCTTCCATTAGATGTTATTGTTACATATAAATATGTATTAAAACATAATGCTAAGAGTGGATTAATAAAAACAGCAGTTCAATTTGGTCTAGCGATGCTTATTTGTTTAGCATCATTTTGGCTTTGTAATGAAATATATACGAGTAGCGCGATTTTGAATTTGATTATTGATATAATAATAAGTTGTTTTGTTCCTAATATAATTTTGCTTTTAATATTTAGAAATAGTCATCAATTTCACTTTTTGTTACAACATGCTTCGGGTCTGCTTAAGAAAAGAAAATAAGAAAAATATTTCAGTAGATAGTATTTTATGAAAAAGAAGAAGGGAAAATACAATGAACAAACAGGAAATGGATATATTATCTTCTTTGTTTATGGAACCATTTATAAATCAAAGAATTTTATCTGAATTAACAGGTCATTCACTTGGAATAGTCAATAAATCTATCAAGAGCCTAATAGAACAAGAATATTTAGATGATAAAATAAGCCTAACATCCAAAGCAAAGTTAGAATTTAAGAAAAAAGCTCCAAAGAATGCAATTATTCTTGCAGCAGGATTTGGAATGAGGATGGTTCCCATTAATTTTGAGACACCAAAAGCATTATTGGAAATTAATGGGGAACCACTCATTGAAAGGATTATAAAACAATTACAGGAGGTGGGCATAAAGGAAATAACGATTGTTGTAGGTTTTTTGAAAGAGCGTTTTGAATATTTGATAGATGAATATGATGTAGAATTGATAGTTAATGAAGAATATGCGATAAAGAATAATTTATATTCAATATATCTTGCGTCTGATAAAATCCACAATACATATATTATACCCGGAGATATATGGTGTTCAGGCAATCCATTTAGAAAGAATGAATTGTATTCGTGGTATATGGTTTCAGATATTGTTGATAATGAAAGTGATGTCAGAGTAAATCGTAAAATGGAACTTGTAACAGTGCCGAAACAAAGTGGTGGAAATTCTATGATAGGCATTTCATATCTTACGGGGAAACAGGCAGATATTATAAGGGAACGAATTAAAGAATTTGCACTAAATAAGCGGTATGATGGAGCTTTTTGGGAAGAGACATTATATGAGAAAGATCGTATGATCGTACAAGCAAGAGTGGTTCATGCGACAAATGTAGTAGAAATAAATACCTATGAACAATTACGCGAGTTGGATGAGGATTCGAATCATTTGAAATCAGATGCAATAGAGGTAATTTCTACGGTATTTAAAATAAAACCGTCAGATATTGTTAATATTACCATATTGAAAAAGGGGATGACGAATAGATCATTTCTTTTCACATGTGAGAATAAGAAATACATTATGAGAATTCCTGGTGAGGGGACAGATCAGTTAATTAATAGAAAAGAAGAAGCGCAGGTGTATGAAAAACTCGAGGGCAGAAATATTTGTGATGATGTTAAGTATATTAATTCAGAAAATGGTTACAAGATAACAGAATTTTTGGAAGGTTCTCGTGTGTGTGACGCTGACAATATAGAAGATATTACAGCTTGTATGAAAAAATTGAAGGAATTTCATGAACTAAAGCTTACAGTAGATCATGAATTTGATATTTTTAAGCAAATTGATTTTTACGAGCATTTATGGAACGGACAGAATTCTATATACAAAGATTATCAGAAAACGAAAGAACATATATTAGAATTAAAATCGTATATAGAAAAAAATATTGCAGAAAAATGTCTTACACATATAGATGCAGTACCAGATAACTTTCTATTTACAGCAGATGGAGATGTACGATTAATAGATTGGGAATACGCAGGTATGCAAGATCCACATGTTGATATAGCTATGTTTTGCATTTATGCGCTTTATAACAGGCAGCAAGTTGATCGGCTAATCAACATTTATTTTGAGGGCCAATGTAACGAGAAAATAAGACTTAAAATATATTGTTATATTGCTGTTTGCGGCTTACTCTGGAGCAACTGGTGTGAATATAAAAGAAGTCTTGGAGTGGAATTTGGCGAGTATTCTCTTAGACAGTATAGATATGCAAAAGACTATTATGCAATATTTTGTGATGAGATAAATAAGAGATGTAAGTAATTAGTGCTAGGAGATATCAGAAGGAGGGGGTGAATGACTACGAAATTATGCAGTATAGTTGTTGTGGTTAACTATAGTTGTAACAGCAGTGGCTAATAAGATATAATCAATCTCATAAAGGAAAGTGGTATCTACCTATGCCACAAAGTTACACATCAGAATTTAAAAAGAAAATTGTACGTCTTTACGAAGAAGAAGGACGTACCTACAAAAGCATCACTGCGGAGTATGGCGTATCCAAAGCCAGCATCTCCAAGTGGTGTAGAGAATTCAGTGAAGAATGCCAAGCTAAAGCTCTGAAAGATCCCAATTTAGCAAAAGAACTGGAATTTATGAAAGAAAATCTCCGCTTAAAAAGGAGCTGGAAGAAGCAAAAAAGGAAAATCTTTTTTAAAAAAGCGGCGACATTCTTTGCAAAGAAAATCGATTAGAGGCTTGTCGATTTATTGGACAATTTCATGCAACGTCTCATGAAGCGCGAGCCAGCGCATAACTGCACGGATCTTTTTTGACCACAAGTGTTACAAAAACGCTTGATCACAATAAGCAGATCAGATATAACGTACCAGAGAAAGCAAAAAATAGTGTAAAATCCAAGAAATACGATTATCTGTCAAAAAGCTTGGGAGGCCAAGTCTTGAAAAACAGTCAGCGAAAGAGAAAAAACAGGAACATCAGGATAACACGGATCGAATAGAGAGAGAGTATGAACCTTCAGTTTAAGCAAACACTGCTATGGAATGGGCTTGATCAGAACCAAACTTTATGACACAATCCTAACTTCAATCGCGTTATCCGTATTTGTGACGAATCTGTGCTAGATACAGTCACAGATACTTTTTTACACTTTTATGGCTGCTAGAACTATTAACACATCAATCTGCTGATTTTGAACCGGAAGCGGTTCAATCAGCAGACACTAATTAGCGTTGAAAATTGTGGGCAAATTCATCTAAATGATTAACAGATGTATAATTAGATAGTATTTTTTCTGGTGTATAATTGTACCATTTGGAATCTATTAATTTTTGTTGTATATCTTCATCAAAACGATATCTGATGATTTTGGCTGGATTACCTGCAACAATAGCATAAGATGGGACATCGTGAGTAACGATGGATCCGGCACCAATAACTGCACCGTCACCAATATGTTCAACTTGACCTAATATTACTACATTAGTACCAATCCAGACATCATTTCCAATTGTTAGATGATGTGAAACATAATAATCTTCTTTCACATATCCAAAGCTTTTTAAATGAAAGAATGGATGTGTGGAGAACATATCCATAGGATGATTACCGACTAACCGTTGTACGCCATTTGCTATTGAACAGTAGTTTCCAATAGTTACATGCGAGCGAAATTTATTAGAAAAACAACCATATGTACCATAACCTACATTAATATCGTATAATTCTTTGAAAATTTTCCGAATAGTGCCAGAGGTATATTGACCACCTTCATATTTGATGATATAACGTTCAAATATTTTTTGTGTTAATTTATTAGATGTATATAATTTCTTGAGAAAATTATATTTGTGACCAGTGGCACATATCATATAGGCTTCGAGGGTATTGTTTGATGAGGGGGGGGTAGTGAATTTATGGATGGTACTCATGATATTATTGCTCCTTTTTAAATTTAAAATAATAT
>OLRG01001462.1_pt1 | contig 18962 bp, 19 predicted proteins | sample 1672331 | NCBI WGS metagenome assembly OLRG01 (sample SAMEA3136672, study PRJEB25190) | human gut metagenome
GACCTCGCCTTTGAGAATACCGTCTCCAAAAGTGATCTCTGCACCTGGGCGGGCTTTTTTGCCTGGTTTGACCAGACACTCCCAGATATCATTTTCTTTTCGTTTCAGAAGCAAGATCTCGATGAGAGCCCCTGTTTCTTCTTTGTGTCCATATAAACGGGCAGGGATTACTCTGGTATCATTAATGACCAGACAGTCTCCTTCATTCAGATATTCCAGAATATCTGTGAAATGTCTGTGTTCAATGGAACCATCTTTCATAGATAAATGCAGAAGTCTGGATGAGCTTCTGTCTTCCAGCGGATCCTGTGCGATCAGTTCCTTAGGAAGATCATAATAAAAATCTGATGTTTTCATACTGATTGCTCCTTTATTCCCTGTTACTTTCTTCTTTCCATTCTTTTCTCCACTGCCGGATCTGATTCCATTCTTTGTTGGTAAGATCTGCTTTTTTCAGAAGATCCGGTCTCCTTCTGGCAGTACGGAGAATGGACTGTTCTCTTCTCCAGGCTTCAATATTGGCATGATGTCCGGACAGAAGTACAGGCGGTACTTTTTTGTCGTGCCATTCTTCCGGCCTGCTATACTGAGGATATTCCAGAAGATTCCCTGCAAAAGACTCTGTCTCACCGGATTCACTGTTGGAAAGTACTCCCGGGACCATCCTGGATATGGAATCCATCATGACCATAGCAGGAAGTTCACCTCCGGTCAGTACATAATCTCCGATAGAAACATAATCCGTTACAATTTCTTCCAGCACACGTTCATCAATTCCCTCATAATGACCGCAGAGAAAAACAAGATCTTTTTCTTTAGCCAGTTCTTTAGCCATATTCTGATGAAAAACTGTTCCCTGAGGAGTGAGATAAACAACTCTTGGTCTGTATCCAATCTGTTCTTTTATGGATTCGTAAGCAAGATAAACCGGCTCTGCCTGCATCAGCATTCCTGCTCCGCCTCCGTAAGGATAATCATCTACTTTCTGATGTTTATTAAAAGCAAAGTCCCGGATATTTACTGCATTTACAGAAAGGAAGCCACCTGCCATTGCACGACCAATGATACTGGTATTCATACCCTGGGTGATCATTTCCGGAAACAGTGTCAACACATGAAAATTCATTTATATAAGTCCCTTCATTAAATGTATTGTCATGGTATTTTTTTCCAGGTCAATATCCTGAATACATTCCCTGATTGCAGGTACAAGTACTTCGCCATGGGCATTTGTATCTATGATATAAACATCATTGGCACCTGTTTCCATAACATTTTTCAGAGTTCCGAATTCAGTTCCGTCATCAAGGATTACTCGAAGTCCCAGAAGGTCTGCAATGTAATATTCATCTTCATCCAGCTCCTGACCTTCTTCTCTGGGAATCCACAAGTCATGACCTTTGTATTTCTCGATGTCATTTATATTATCAACTCCCTTAAACTTGAGGATTACAAGATTTTTAAAAAATCTGACATTTTTAATTTCAAGATCCCGGAATTCTTTTCCTGTATCCAGCAGTACATGATCCAGTTCCAGAAAACGTTCCGGTTCATCGGTGGTAGGATAAACTTTTACTTCTCCCCGTACACCATGAGTAGTTGTGATCACACCAACTTTCAAAAAATCTTCCATAAAAACTCCTTATGATAAAAAAAGGAGCCATGTCGCCACAGCTCCGTTCCTTTTTATTGCAGAATGTCTACAATCACTTTTTTGCTGCTTTTTGATGAAGCCGCCTTGACTACTGTACGGATTGCTTTTGCAATGCGTCCCTGTCGTCCAATGACCTTTCCCATATCGGAAGGTCCTACTTTTAATTCTACGATAACTGCATCTTCTTTTTCGGTCTCAGTGACAATCACTTCTTCCGGATGCTCAACAAGAGATTTTGCAATTACTTCAACTAATTCTTTCATTACATACCTCCCTGTACTGCCATGAAAGGGCATTTACGAAATACCTTCTGGAATATTTATTATTTCTCAATTCCAGCCTGTTTGAAGATTTTTGCAACAACATCTGTAGGCTGAGCTCCTGCTGCAAGCCATTTTTTAGCTGCTTCTTCGTCTACTTTGCAAGCGCTTGGCTCAACGTTCGGATCATATGTTCCGATTTCGTCGATGCATTTTCCGTCACGTTTGCTGCGAGAATCTGCAACGATAATTCTATAAAAAGGTGCTTTTTTCTGTCCCATTCTTCTTAATCTGATTTTTACTGCCATTTGTTTTTCCTCCATTTATAACTTTGCTTATGATTTATTATTTATTAAAAAGGAAGCTTGAAGCCGCCTCTTTTACCCATTTTACCGCCCATCATACCGGGCATTTGTTTCATCATTTTCTTGCTCTGTTCGAACTGTTTTACCAGTCTGTTAACTTCGGCGATATCTACTCCGGCGCCTCTGGCGATACGGTTCTTACGGGAAATATTAAGAATTCCCGGATTACTTCTTTCCTTTGGTGTCATGGAAAGAATGATAGCTTTGGTTCGGTCCAGTGCCTTCTCATCGATCATATCTTCCAGTTCTTTTGCTTTGCTTCCTACACCTGGAAGCATGTTCAGGATACTGCCAATCCCACCCATTTTGTTCATCTGCTCCATGCTGGTCAGATAATCGTTGAAATCGAAATCCATCTTTTTGAGCTTTTTCTGCATTTCAGCTGCCTGATCTTTGTCAAGTGCAGCCTCTGCTTTCTCGATAAGGCTCATTACGTCGCCCATACCAAGGATTCTGGAAGCCATGCGTTCCGGATAGAACTGTTCCAGATCAGAAAGCTTCTCACCCATACCAACATACAGAATCGGCTTGCCTGTCACTGCTCGGATGGATAATGCCGCACCGCCTCGGGTATCGCCGTCCATCTTCGTCAGAATCACACCATCCAGCTCAATCTGTTCATTAAAGGACTTCGCAACATTGACTGCGTCCTGACCTGTCATGGCATCCACAACAAATATTGTCTGGTCTACCTTGATAGCCTTCTGAATATTCGCCAACTCTTCCATCATGGTCTCATCCACATGAAGTCGACCAGCTGTATCGAGAATCACCACATTCAGATCATTGTTCTTCGCATGCTCAATGGCTGCCTTCGCAATATCAACGGGATTCTGATGATCTCCCATGGAGAAAACAGGCACACCCTGCTTCTCACCATTCACCTGCAGCTGTTTGATGGCTGCCGGTCTGTATACATCACAGGCTACCAGCAGAGGCTTGCGTCCCTTTGCTTTCAGCTTGCCTGCAATCTTCGCAGAAGTGGTCGTCTTACCTGCACCCTGCAGACCAGCCATCATAATGACTGTCAGTTCGTTGCTATTGTTCAGCTTAATCTCTGTAGTCTCACTGCCCATGAGAGCAACCATCTCTTCATTGACAATCTTAATGACCATCTGCCCGGGTGTCAGACTGTTCATCACATCCTGACCAACTGCCCGCTCTGTCACGGAGTTAATAAATTGCTTAACAACCTTAAAGTTAACATCCGCTTCAAGAAGCGCCATTTTAACTTCCTTCAGTGACGCTTTCACATCTGCTTCTGTTAAACGGCCTTTGCTTCTTAAGTTTTTAAATACATTCTGCAATTTGTCCGATAAACTTTCAAATGCCATAGCTTCGCCTCCGGTTCTACAATTCTTCTACGATTGTATTGGACAGCATCTCAATCCTGTTAATACATTCTATCATCCTCTGATGATCCTCCTGATGCTCAAGAATCTCGTTCGCATAATGATTGATCTCTGCGACGCGTTCCTTCGTATGAATAAATTTCGCAACAAGATGAAGCTTCGCTTCATATCCCTGAAGCTGTTTCCTGCAGCGTCTGACAATGTCATACACACCCTGCCTGCTGATCTCACGGTCTTCCGCAATTTCACTCAGGGACAGATCATTCAAAACAAAATCCTCATAGATCAGCTTCTGATGCTCTGTCAACAGCTCTCCATAAAAATCATAAAGCAACGCTTCTTCAATAAATTTCTCCATAAAACAGCACCACCTGTAAAGTATTTTTACTTTACAGGTGGTATTGTATCGCAGATACCCTCTATTTGTCAACAGTTTTTTTGAAAATTAATGCAATTCTTCTATGATTAATCATCACTGTCGATTTTGTATCCCAATCCGCGGACGGTTTTGATATACTTCGGGTTGGCCGGGTCATCCTCAATCTTAGCACGGATATTGGAAATATGAACCATCATTGTCCGGTCATCATTTTCATAATATCTGCCATTGATGCATTCACACAACTGTGTTTTCGTAAAAACCCGTTTCGGAGAACGCATGAGTTTCGCAAGGATTTTCAATTCCGCTGATGTCAGAGAAAGCACATTGCCGTTTTTTCTCAATACAAAAGCCTCCGTATCCAACACCAGTTCTCCCACGCGCAATACCATCGTTTCTCCGGGTATTCTGCCGCCGCATCCAAGTTCATAGTAGCGCCTTAACATAGCCTGCACCTCTGCTATAACCTCCAGAGGATTGTACGGCTTTATCACACAGGCATCTGCCCCAAGATTCAATCCCAGAATACGATTGGCATCATTCTCTTTATCTGCGATCAATATGATCGGCAGATTACTCTTCAAGCGGATCACTCTGATCAATTCATATATGTTGAGACTTTTCATCATCATATCAATCAGAATCAAATTCGCCTTCTGATGCCCGAAACAGACATTAAACATCTCCTCATTTTCTGCAATATCAACCGTAAACCCATTGCTGTTCAAATGCAGCATAAGCAATTCCTTTGATTCTCTGTCATCCGTCACAAGTAATATATTATGCCCCATAATGTGTAGTTCCTTTCACCGTCCTATCCGGCAAACAGCCTGCCCCTTCTGTTATTTCTTGCCATGAGATATCTCATATGCTGTTCCATCAGCAATTTGCTGATCATATCTTCCCAATGCATCATTCCATCGACTGTATGCCGTCTCCTGACGGTGGTCCGTCAGTGTATTTTTACTGTGGAAGAAAGCGCCCAGCCAGTCACTGACCTGCACGGCGCCTGTATGATTCAAATGGTCGCCTTTATCACGGGTATCCTTCTTCCAGTCTATCTTCACCTGATCCGGCATCAGATTCAGATCATAATATTCCAGTCCATACTGATCAGCCAGGGCCTGTATGCCATTGTGTTTGGCATAATTCCAGTTCTTAATGCTCGGTGTGCTGACCAATATCAGCTCAACATTATTTTTTCTGCACAATTTGATCATCTGCTCAACATAATATTGGTTGATGGCCGAGATCTTTGCTTTCTGATCTGTCTGCTTCATATAGTCTTTCAAAGCCGCAGTTGCCACTTTGTTCTCATACCGGTAACCCTTGTAGTCATTGGTCCATGTATAGTTGACGGATCCAGTAAAATCATTGAGCATCAGACTCTTCCAGCGATCATGATACCTGAAAATCTGAAAATACTTTTCCAGCTGGGACTTAAGAACCTTTTCATAGGCAATCTTCCGATACAGGGCATTCGTTTCAAGAATGACATACTTCGGGGACTGCTTTTTCAGAGCCTGGGACAGAAAACGCTCTGTATCATAAAGATGCTGGCCGCCGGTTCCGCAGACATAACCTGCATAGCCGTATTGACGCCAGATCTCCATCGGTGTGATCGAACTGTAGGTCTCGCTGTCTCCCACTACCAGATAATCCATCGTGTTGTCCGGTTCCCCAAGAATACCATTACTCTGTACCGCTTCCATTCCTGTCGATTTCTGATTATCCTTCGGCACAAACACCTTGGACAAAAGCATCAGAATGACCATAAAGATCACACAGAACAGAATAAAACGCAAAGCTGTCTTTAAATATCTCTTCATCTGCTGTCCCTCCTAAAATCCTGCATAAATCGGATCGACCGGTGTATAATTCATACCATACGCACCAAATATAATACAGAATAAAATAAGTCCGTAGACAACAGCCCATCGAACAACAACCTTTTTCTCTGCCAGTTTCTGACGAATGCAGATTTCTCTTTCGTTGGCAATGCTGATCACCAACACAATCAATACCGAAACCGCCACAATCAGGAAATCATACTTGTCCATACCAAGATTCAGCAGCGTACCGTCTGTAAAGGATCTGAAGTTGAAATCTGTGAACATCTTTTTCAGCATGCGCATGGCAATCCTGAGACTGTCGGCTCTGAATATCAGCTCACCAATACATACAAGCAATGCGGTTCTTACGATTCTGAAACACTTATAGCCACCTTCTTCGCGGCGAATATGCAGCTTCTCAAGGAGCTTCTTGGTATAAGGTTCAACCGCATTGGCAGAAGCGATCAGTACAAAGTGATACATGCCGAAACAAATGTAATGCCATCCAGCACCATGCCATAATCCATTGAACAGCCAAACAACAAAAAGTGCAATAGAACCGGCAATCAATGGTCCGAAATGATTACCGATTTTCTTCCTTGCCTTTGATGTAAGACGTTTCATAGGCTTTGACATAGAAATCGGGTAGAAAATATAATCTCTGAACCATGTACCCAATGTAATGTGCCAGCGTGTCCAGAATTCCGAAATACTCTTTGAAAAAAACGGACGTTTAAAATTCTCCGGAAGAACGATACCAAAGAGTTCCGCACTTCCGATAACCACATCCATGGTTCCCGAAAATTCCATATAAAGCTGACAGGTATAAGCAATAGCAGCCACAACCATCATGCCGCCGTCATAATCCGCATAACCGGAATACAGTGTCTTGATCATAATGTTCAATCGGTCTGCAATGACCATTTTCTTCATGACACCATACAAAATACGTTCAGCACCAAAGACAAGATTCTGAACACTGCTTCTTCTGCCTTCCCATAAGCTTACCGCATCATCATTATATCTGCAGATTGGTCCCTCCATCATGGACGGAAAGAAAGCCATATAAAGTGCCAGCCGTCCGATATTCTTATCCGGCTTCAGTGTTTCCCTGTAAACATCCAGAATATAGGACATCGCCTGCATGGTGTAAAAAGAAATACCGATCGGCATCACCATTTTAGGAATCTTCCATGTCCAGTCAACCCCTGCCAATGCCAGCAACGAATTCAAATTCTGACCGAAAAAGGCCGTGTACTTCAGCACAAGCAGCGTTCCTATATGTATGCAGACAGCCAGGAAAATAACCCATCTCTGACGACGTATATATTCAGCTTTCACAGCCTTTCTTTTAGGGCGCTCTGTTTCGGCAAGAATCCGATTACGTTCTTCCTGAAGGCTTGACAGCCACAACCCAAAATGATGGATTGAAAATGTGGAAATAAGCAAAAACAAAATCAATTTGCCGCTGATACTCCAGAAGAATAGGTAACTTGCCAGAAGCAATACCACCGGACGCAGTTTCTTAGGGACAATATTATATAAAAATACAACTGCCGGAAGAAATACCAACAGATATAACGGTGCAACGTAGGACTTCATTCCTAGCCCTCTTCCTGAAGTCTGTCAACCATTGCCGCAATTGCATCCACTGAATTAAAATTGGATGGAATAATCTCAACTGTAGGAATTGTTACATCAAATTCATCTTCCAATTCAGCCACCAATGATAAAACATCCAAAGATGTCAGAATATGGTCATCAATCAATGTCTGACATGTCTCATAATCTGCCTCCGGCTGGATATCCTCTAAAATCTCAATAATCTGTTCTTTCATCATTCATAATCTCCTTCCATAATGTATGCAGCATGCGCTGCATAATTTCAATCTGCTTGTCTATTCATGATAATTCGGTGTATTCAGTGGATCGGTGTCAATGCTGTCCCGCAGCACATGGATCTCCCCATCCTCTTTTCTCAAAAGAATCTTCGGAAGATCTCTGCTCAGAAACAACGCAATGCCTTCTGTTGTTGAATAGGCCCCTGTATTTTCAAAGACAATGACATCTCCCACCGTCAGATTTCTGACCGGCATCTGCTTCACCAGTATATCATTCACTGTGCACAGAGAACCAAATAGATTCCAGTCCATGATTTCACCTTCCTGTTTCTCAGGCAGCACATGACAATACGGATGTTTCATTGCCATAGACTGTCCATAATATACCAGCTGATGAATACCGCCATCCACAATAGCATAATTCTGCTTCTTGTTCACCTTGGCATCCACAACAGAAGTCATATAGGTTCCGCAGGATGCAGCTATACTTCTGCCAAGTTCAAAGGTCAGTTTCACCTGACTGGTCATCTCACTCAGTATTTCCGAAAACTCTGCCAAAAATGAAACTTCATCAAAATCATCGCCCTGGAAATAGAATACAGGAAGTCCCGGTCCGAATTCAAGTTCTTTCACCCGGAAACCTTCCTCCGTCTCCAGTCTCTGAATAAAGGCATCCACATATGTCAGCTCCCGTCTGAGCTTTTTGACAGAAGTCTTCTGAGTCCCTGAAAAGAACTGGATTCCTTCCACTTCCACCCATTCATTCGGATCGTCTGAATCAACACGTTCTCATCCATGCCAAACTGATTGCCGCTTGTCAATCTGAGCAGCAATCTGATCTTCATCGTATATCGCTCGGCAAGCCCGGCCAGCAACAAATACTGTTCCATGGATTCCGCCGTAAAAATACCGATATCTACACCGTCCCTGAAAAGAGCCTCCATAACTGCCGGCGTCTTATATACACCGGATAAAACCACCTGGCGCATCGGGATCTGCAGACGACGGCAGATTGCCAATTCCCCTGGAGAACACACTTCAAAGCGTTCTACCTGTCCGCATAATTCCTTAATAATAAATGTATTCGCTTTCACTGCATAACACAATGAAACCTCCTCAGGCAAATGACTTTTCAGAAAAGCAACCCGCTTCTTCAATATCGCCATATCAAAAATATGCATCGGTGTCTGATAGGTCTGGGCCAATGCCATCATCTGTTCATCTGTCATCATGCTCTTGCCCCCTTTGCATGTTTCTCCATCAATGCTTTTCTGTCCGTCTTGCCATTCTTGGTAAGCGGCATCTGCTCCACCTTTCTCAAAGCCCCCGGCACCATGAACGGCGGCAAACTGCTGCTCATCCGGTGATGCAATTCCTTTTTCTCGATTTCGCCCACATAAAAGCCATACAATTTCGACTTCTTCTCATCAAAAATACAGCAGGCTCTGCTGATGCCCTCAATGTCCTCCATGGCGCGCTCGATCTCTTCAAGTTCGATCCGGTGTCCCATATACTTAATCTGATAATCCTTCCTGCCGCCAAAAAGGATTTCTCCATATTCATTATACCGCCCCAGATCTCCGGTTCTGTAAATCAGTTCCGGGTAACAATGATTCAGCGGATTCTGTACAAAATGCTCCGCTGTCTGCTCTGGCATCCGATAATAGCCAAGGGCCAGCGCTGTACCGCGCACACAGATCTCACCTGCCTTGTCCGGTTCTGTTATCTCATGATCCTGTTCATCCAGCAAAAAGACATGCTCATTCGGAAATGCCTTTCCGACAGGGACGCCCTCTGAATAATCACGGTTCCTGTCAATTCTGTGGTATGTACAGTTACATGTGATCTCCGTCGGACCATATAAATTAATAAAATCTGCTTCCGGCAGATGGTCCATCCAGGCTTTCAGATGCTTCGGCGGCATCACTTCACCGCTGAACAATACTTTTCGAACTTTTGCAGGCACTTTATAATCCAATCCATGAAAAATACTGATCAGACAAAGCGCCGATACTGCCCAGATCATCACCGTCACTTCATGGTCACAGAGATAATCCAACAGCGGTGCCGGTTGTGAAAACAGCTGCTTCGGCACAATGACAAGGGTTGCACCTGTCTTCAGTGAAGAATAAATATCTTTCACAGAAACATCAAAATCAAAAGGTGCCTGATTAGCAATCCGATCTTCTGATGTAATGCCAAATAATTCCGTAAAAATATCAATAAAATCCAAAACACTCCGATGACTGACAACCACACCCTTAGGCTGCCCCGTAGAGCCTGAAGTAAAATTAGCATACAGCGGTGCTGTGTCTATGGCACGCTTTCTGCGCTCACTTAATAACGTCTGATTCTCATCGGTTTCCATCAGTTCTTCCATCCAAAGGATTCGATGCTCAGGCACAATCTGCAAAGCCATCTCCCGATGTTCCCTGTCCGTGACAATATACGCAGCCTGAAGAACTTGCTGTACCTGCTCTAACCTGCCGATTGGCAGCTCCGGATTCATCAACACATAAAAGCAGCCGGCTTGAATAATCCCCAGAAAAGCAGCCAATGTATCGGCCCCCTTTTCTGCAAGAACAGCGACTGGCTGTTCCGATCTGCAGTATGCCGCAATCCCACTGCCGATCTTCCTGGAATACGCTAACAATTCTTTATATGTATAAGTACAGATACCATCCGTTACGGCCGATTTCTCCGGGAAGCGTTCCGCACTTTGCTCCAAATATTCTAAAACATTTCGCATTCTGCTCATTGCTGTAACTATCAGCTCCTTTCCTACCCTTATATCCTATATAATAACACTTCAGCCAGCCTTAATGAATCCTAAAGATTTCTTAATGAAAGTCTAACATTTTTCTGAAACTAAAAAGGTGTACAACTTATAGACTGCACGCCGGTCTTTAACTTAATTTTCTTCTGCCGGTGTGAAGAGAGCGTCAACAAAGGCGTCCGTGTCGAATTTCTGGAGATCTTCGATTTTTTCGCCGATTCCGATATATTTCACCGGCACACCAAGTTCTGCCTGAATGGCAATGGCAATGCCGCCCTTTGCAGTACCGTCCAGTTTTGTCAGCACAATACCTGTAATATCTGCTGTTTCCTTAAACTGTTTTGCCTGAACAAGGGCATTCTGACCGGTTGTACCATCCAGCACGATCAGATTCTCACGATAAGCTTCCGGATATTCCCGTTCGATAATACGGTTGATTTTCTTCAGCTCTTCCATCAGATTCTTCTTATTATGAAGACGGCCTGCTGTATCGCACAGAAGAATGTCCGCTTTTCTGGCTTTTGCTGCCGCAATGGCATCATAAATAACCGATGCAGGATCAGAACCCTCCTGGCCGGCAATGATATCAACACCTGCTCTATGGGCCCATTCTGTCAGCTGTTCAATGGCCGCTGCTCTGAATGTATCTGCTGCAGCAAGAACAACTTTCTTGCCTGCCTTTTTGTACTGTCCCGCAAGTTTGCCAATGGTTGTTGTCTTGCCGACGCCATTGACACCGATGACCAGTACCACGGATGTCTGATGCTCAAACTGATAAGCTTCCTCATCGACACGCATCTGCTCTTTGATCGTATCTGACAGCAGCTGCTTGCATGCCTGTGGTTCCTTGATATGCTGTTCCTTAACCTTCCGCTTCAATTCCTCAATAATATTCTCCGTTGTATGAATACCCAGATCTGCCATAACAAGCACTTCTTCCAATTCTTCATAAAAATCTTCATCAATATTGGAAAATCCGGAAAAGATCGCATCAAAGCCGGACATGATATTATTTCTTGTTTTTGTCAGGCCCTCCACAAGACGTGAAAAAAAGCCTTTCTTTTCTTCAGACATAAATTACCTCCTATTTTCCTAATTCATTTTCTATCAGATTCACGGATACAAGTGTTGAAACCCCCTTCTCCTGCATGGTGATACCGTAAAGAATATCCGCTGTATTCATCGTTCCTCGTCTATGCGTAATAACAATGAACTGCGTATCCTTTGTCAGATTATGCAGATATTCTGCAAAACGCTTAACATTGGCATCATCCAGTGCCGCTTCGATCTCATCCAGAAGGCAGAACGGTGAAGGTTTCAGACTTTGAATAGCAAAAAGCAATGCGATCGCTGTCAATGCTTTTTCACCGCCGGACAGCTGCATCATATTCTGCAGTTTCTTACCAGGCGGCTGCGCTGTAATAATAACACCTGTCTCCAGCAGATTTTCCGGATCCGCCAGTTCCAGCGTACCTTTTCCGCCGCCGAAAAGAAGTTTGAATATACGGTCAAATTCTTTCTGGATCTGCATGAACTTCTCCTTGAATTGCTTCTGCATGGAACTGTTCAGATCTTCAATAATGCCGGCAAGCTTCTCTTCCGCTTCCACCATATCATCATGCTGAGTCTTCATCGTCTCATAGCGCTCGGCCACTGCCTTATATTCTTCAATGGCATTGACATTGACATTGCCCAGGGCTTTGATCTGTCCTTTAACATCTGCTGTCATTTTTTTCAGTTTCGCCAACGGCAGTGCCTGCAGCGCATCATCTGATAATTCCCTGGCTGTCTGATAAGTCAGGCCATACTCTTCCCACATATAACTGCTGAGTTGGCTGCGGCTCTCTTCCAGCTTTTCTTTCTGACTGCCAAGTCTGAACTGTTCTTTGTCCAGCTGACTGATCGTCTCAGACAATTCTTCACGTTTTGCAAAAAATGTTTTATGCTCAGTTGCATATTTACTGCGTTCATCTGTTTTCTGGCGAAGCACTGCCTGGCTTTTTGTCATTTCTTCTGTCAAAGCAGCAATCTGGGCCTCTGTTTCATCAATCTGTCTTCGTATTGCATCCTTCTCACTTCCGAAAACAGCCTTCTGGGCACGGTAATCTGCCAGTTTTTCCTGTAAATGACGGATTTCGCTGCGGTTTTGATCCATACTCTTTCGAATGAAAGATTTCTTCTGTACCTGGTTGGCATAATGAATCCGCATATCTGCTGTCTGACTGTTGAAATCCTTCTCCTGTTCGGAGATTTCTTCCAGTTTGGCCGTCAATGATGTCACCAGTTCCTCAGCATTCTTCTTCTTTGCCTCCAGTTCATCCATCTGAACCGTCAGCTGCTGCCTGAACTGCCTGATCTGTTCCTGCTGCGTTTTGATCTGGGCCGTCTCCCGATTAATATCCTGAATGGATTTTGCATGCTCACCACGGCTCTCATCAACCTGTTTCAGACGCAAACGCACCGTATTTTGATGGAGTGTAAGCCGGGATTCTTCAGCTGTATTTTTCTCCATGGCTGCTTTATTACTGTCTTTGTCTGACTGCAGCTGATTGATCTGCTGTTTCAGCGAGGCGCCCTCTTTGCGAAGTGTCTCCACATGTTTCTGCAATTCTTCCATTTCACGATGCCTGCCAAGAAGGTTGCCTGTATTCTTATAGGCACCACCGGATAATGAACCGCCCGGATTTAAGGACTCGCCTTCCAAAGTCACAATTCTTAAAGAATAACGATATTTCTTGGCCAAAGCCAACGCATGATCAATATGATCCACAATAAACACCCGGCCAAGGAGGTAATCCGCCAGATGTCCGAACTGACTGTCCACACGGATCAGATCGCTGGCCAGACCAATAACGCCTTCCTCACCACAGATTCTGTCCGCATTCTCTGCCCTGCGCCCCCTGATGCTCGTCAAAGGCAGGAAGGTTGCACGGCCAAAACGATTCTTCTTCAAAAACTGTATCATACTCTTTGCCGTCTGTTCATTATCCGTAACAATATTGGAAATACTGCCGCCAAGGGCTGTCTCTATGGCAATTTCATATTCTTTGCTGACATGGATAATATCCGCCACAACGCCAATGATCCCTTTATAGTCACTCTTACGCTCCATGATCTTACGAATGCTGACACCGTAACCGTCATAGCGCTCCGTGATATTCTTCAGTGTCTGATAACGTGCTGACTCTTCATGGAAAGATTTCTCAGCCGCATTGAAAGCCTCTCTGCATTTCATCAGATCATCGGAAATTTTGGCAGCTCTCTTTTTGCAGGCGGACTGTTCTGCCTGCAGCCTCTCAAGCTCCAGTTCAATGCCCTGTGCTTCCTTCTTAAATGCCTCTACCAGCTCACCTTCTGAAGATTCTTCACTTTGAAGTGCGATCAGTTTCTGATTCAATTCAGACTGTCTGATCTGTGTCTGTTCCTGCATTGTCTCATAACGCTGCATACGTCCTTTAATATTCGCCGCCTCATTCAGAAATTCAATAATATCACTGTTCTGTGAATCAATCTGATCTCGCAATGATGTCATCGTACCGGACATACTGTTCAATGCTTCTTCAGAGCTGTTCTTATGCTGCTCCAGTTCCTGCAGTTCCTCTTCCAGAGCTTTCAGTTCTTTCTCACTTTCCTCGGAAAGTTTCTTCTTCTCTTCGATTCCCGCCTCTGTCTCAAGGATCAATGCATCAAACTGTTCTTCCTTGCTGCTGATGCCGTCTGTCTTAGAAACCAGTACATTTTTGCCGCCTTCAAGACGCTGTTTCTCTAAAGCCTGCTGATTGCAGACCTCCTGATCTTGTGAAATCTTCTGATCGTACTGCTCCATCAGCGCTTCCATCTGGGCATACGCACTTTTGATCTTCTCAAAATTCTCCTGGGAATCCTTCAGCTGTGTACTGACAATATCCATTTTCTCATCGATGGCAGCGCTATCTTTTTTCAGTTGGTAAAAAGACAACAGATACATATTGGCATCATACTGCTTCAGTGTATCTCTGTGCTTCAGATAAATTCTTGCAGTCTCGCTCTGTTTCTCAAGCGGTCCAACCTGTTTCTCAAGCTCGTACAAAATATCCCGCACTCTGCTGAGATTCTGCTGTTCTTCCGCCAGATTCTTCTCTGTCAGGGCTTTTCGACGTTTGTACTTGACAATCCCGGCTGCCTCATCAAATAATTCTCTTCGTTCTTCCGGTTTACCGCTGAGGATCTTGTCAATCTGACCCTGCCCGATAATCGAATAGCCTTCCTTACCGATACCTGTATCAAAGAACAGTTCCTGCACATCCTTCAATCTGCAGTTATGGCCATTGATCTTGTATTCACTTTCTCCTGAACGGTACACACGCCTTGATACCGTCACGGTATCATATTCCACTGCCAGCTGATGGTCTGAATTATCCAGAGTGATCGCCACGTAGGCAAAACCCAGAGGTTTCCTGCTCTCAGTACCGGAAAAAATAACATCTTCCATCTTGGATCCTCTCAGCTGTTTGGCACTCTGCTCACCCAGTACCCAGCGAACTGCATCCGCTACATTACTCTTTCCGCTGCCGTTAGGCCCTACAATGCCCGTAATGCCTTTATGAAATTCAAAAACCATCTTGTTGGCAAAGGATTTAAAGCCCTGTACCTCAATACTTTTTAAAAACATACACTGTCCCCTAATGTTCCTGCTTGTTCTTTAATGCCAGGATTGCATGATAAGCAGCCTCCTGACCGGCTGCCTGCTTCGTTCTGCCGCTGCCTTTGCCAATCACTCTATCTCCCAGCTTCACCTGCATCACAAACATTCTGTTATGCTCAGGTCCTGTCATATCCACCACTTCATAGGTGATCGGATCTTTGTGGTCCTTCTGAAGGAGTTCCTGCAAAATTGTTTTGCTGTCCTGGAACATGGCTTTATGTTCAATATCATTCAAAACATGGGTCATAATAAAGCTGCCGGCTTGTTCAATACCGCCGTCCAGATAAATAGAACCGATGACAGCCTCCAATGCATCTGACAGGATAGAATCTCTGTTGCGGCCGCCGCCCATATCCTCACCTTTTCCCAGCATCAGATATTTGCCAAGCCCGATCTGTCTTGCACAGTAAGCCAATGTAGGCTCACAAACAAGGCTTGCCCGCTTCTTGCTCATCTGACCTTCTGCCATATCAGGGAAATTCTTAAACAGGAAATCACTGGATACAACTTCAAGTACCGCATCCCCAAGAAATTCCAGACGTTCATTATGATGAATCTTATGCAATTTGTGTTCATTGGCATAAGAACTATGTGTCAGTGCAGTAAACAACAGATTCTCATCCTTAAACTGATAATCAATTTTCTGCTGCAGTTCTTTTAATAATGTATGATTTGCCATTCTTCTCCCTCTTCCTGTTAAATCAACTATTGTATCATTCTTCCGTCTTGTTTTCTGAAGCTGAAAGTAATTCCTTGTCCGCTGTAATAGACGCTGCAATCCTGCCTGAAATATTCTGCTGTTTGAATGCGATACACTGCAGAATAGATTGCTTGAACTCTTTGGCATTGGAACTGCCATGACTCTTAACAACCAGTCCCTTCAGTCCCAGCATCGGTGCACCGCCGTAATCAGAAGCATCAAAATCTTTCAATGTCTGCTTCAGTTCATTCTTAATAAGAAGCGCCCCGATCTTTGTTTTCAGTGAAGACATCATGGTCTCCTTGACCATGCCCATCAGTGCACCGGCCACGCCTTCATACATCTTCAAAATCACATTGCCTACAAAAGCTTCACAGACAATAACATCTGCATAACCGTTTGGTATATCACGGGCCTCAATACTGCCGATAAAATTAATATCCCCGCATTCTTTCAGAAGAGGATACGTCTGTTTCACCAGTGCATTGCCCTTTTCCTCCTCAATACCAATATTCACAATGGCTACCCGGGGATTCTTGCGGCCCAAGATATGTTCCATATAAATGGCACCCATTCTTGCAAACTGCACAAGATTGGAAGGCTTGGCATCCACATTGGCACCGCAGTCGATCAAAAGCGAAAAGCCTTTGGTTGTCGGAATCAACGGTGCAAGCGCCGGACGCTCAATACCTCTGATACGTCCGATCAGCACCTGGCTGCCCACCAGAACAGCTCCGGTACTGCCTGCTGAGACAAAAGCATCCGCTTTGCCTTCACGCACCAGTCTCTGTGAAACAACAATGGAAGAATCCTTCTTCTTCTTGATGGCGATGGTCGGCGTCTCATTATTGGTGATCACTTCTGATGCATGGATCACCTGAAGACGTGTTTTATCATATTGCGCACCGGTGAGACACTTCTCAATAGCCGTCTGATCACCCACCAGTAATACCTCGATTTCTTTGCTCGCATTTAATGCATCAACAACGCCCTGCACAACGGCTTCCGGCGCATGATCGCCGCCCATGGCATCCACGGCCACTCTTACCAATTCACTCATAGTCTATTTCCTTCCTGTCCTAATTAAACCAACCCTTGATCATATCAATGATCTGCTGGAAAATACCTTTTGCTTCTTCTGTATCGATATGAATCTTGCTGATATCAAAACCCATATTCTTCAATGTATCATAAGCCGCCTGTGCCTGACTCTTCAATGACCCCAGATCCAGATTCAGGCCGCCCAGCTTCTCAAGAAGTGCTTTTAACTGGTTAAACTGATCTTCATTCAATGTGATCTCAAACTTATCCGCCGCATCATTGATGATCTGATCCAGATCCTTATCCTTGCTGTTGCCGCTTGCAACCTGTTCTTTCAGATAGGCTACCATTCCTTCCACCTTCTCGTTGTCAGCATTGGTATTATCTTCCAGACTGCCTGTGGTCACCATCTCATCCACGGCCGCATCCACAACCTTTTCATCCACAGTCTCACCTGTCATCTCTGAATAAGCTTTCAGTGCTCCCACCAATGCTGCCGTACCGGATACATTAAACGGACCGGCCACAACTACATTCACATCTTCCACACCGGCTGTCGCCAGCGCATTGGCATACATACCGGTTGTACAATAAATAACATTCTTCGTTGTCACATTGATGCCGCTGCCCTTTTTGCCTTCCGTAATCAATACCGAAGACCAGGCCTGATCACCGATCTGTGCGCTTGAAATATAGCTGTCCAGGTACTGATGTTCTTCTTTATTAGTCACATACACGACTTTATAATTCTCCAAATCCTTCTCATCCACACCAAAGAGTTCCAGAACCTTTGACTTCTCTTCCTCTGTCAGATCGGCACCAAGCGATATATAACCGCCGGAAAAACTTCCGGCATAAGCATTCTTTGTACAAATGACTGCTGCAGCTGATACTGTCATCAGCATGACAAGCAGCATACTCAAATAACGTCTGATTGATCTACGCATGATTTTGTCCTCCTTCATCATACACATATGCGCACAATACATATGTCTCATTCTAACTGCACGCTTACCATTATGCACCTTAATATAGTACCATAATTTTTCAGAAAATACAGCTTTTTTTATCAGACAACCTTTCCGTCGTATGAAATGGTACAAAAAAAAGACTCCGAAGAGTCTCTTTTCTGATGGTTGCAGTTTATTATTACTGAACCTTAACAACTTCTTTTTTATTGTAAGCTCCGCAAGCCTTGCAGACTCTGTGAGGCATTACTAAAGCACCACATTTGCTGCATTTGGATAATGAAGGAACAGACATCTTCCAGTTAGCTCTACGGCTGTCTCTTCTAGCTTTTGATGATTTATTCTTTGGACAAATAGACATGGTTTACACCTCCTTAAAATTATTAAAAATATCCCGGATAGCTGACATTCTTGGGTCTAATGATGCACGGTCACAGCCGCACTCACCCTCATTTAAGTTCTTCCCGCATTTCAGACATAAGCCCTTACAGTCTTCTCTGCAAAGTGTCTTCATCGGAAAACGCATTAAAATCTCGTTGTAAACGAATCTGTCTACATCCAGAGAGCTTTCTTCCATAAAACTGGTTTCATCCAGGTCGTCCAACTGCTCCGCTTTCAGCTTCTCAAAGTCCACCTTCTGACTGAAATCAAATGCCAGTCTTGTCGGAACAGATGTCAGACATCTGCTGCACGGTATATCGATTGTAACATCCACATGGCCGGAAAAATTCACAACACTGTGGCCCTCATTCTGAGCCTTCAGCTCCACCGGACTCTTCCGGATAAAATTATAACGCTCACCATCCAGACAAAATACTTCCATTTCAATCTCAGGATTAAACGTTTGTACCTTATAATCAGTTGATATTATTTCAGATATATTGATTTGCATAGATATCTCCTAAGTTTCATACCTTTGTAATTATACATATGAATGCATTATTTGTCAACAGTAAATTTGAATTTCTGTCAAGTATTATTACTTGACAGCTTGGATAACTCCGGCCATAAATACTTTTTTGGCTTGTTTTTTCCACCAAAGCCCTTATAATATTTATATGTACCTGTTCAGAGCCAAGCAAAATTTCAAAAAACAGGTATAAAATGCTT
>OLRG01001463.1_pt1 | contig 18947 bp, 17 predicted proteins | sample 1672331 | NCBI WGS metagenome assembly OLRG01 (sample SAMEA3136672, study PRJEB25190) | human gut metagenome
AATTTCGTATGTCTGCCTGCACAGACCATCAATTATAAACTGAAGGTTACATAATATTTATCTATCCTACGCCACATTATACTCCATATCCAATCTGATTAGCAAGCAAAAAACTGTTTAAAAAGAAACCATCTCAAAAATAAAGAGAATTCATAAAGGAGCGTTTCCATGAACTATAATATTGCACATTATTTTGAACGAAAAAGAATTAATATTTCTGATATCATTTATCTCACACGCAAAACCCCTCATACAGTGATCACACTGATGAATGGAGAAAGTTATTCAACTACTGCAATGATGAAATGACTGTCGTCGAAGGTGTGCATGTTGCCGATATGATCAACCGCTCTTTCTACAAAGTCTTTGAAAACGGCGACAAAAAATGGCTGGTCACTTATGCCGATGTGGCACTCAACGGCACGAAGCGGATCATTCACGACTACAGTCCTGAGATCAATAAAAACCTGACGATTCACTGTTTTCAGCCGTCTCCGGGATATTGTGCCTGCGTGCTGATTCCTACGGACTAACTTAAAAAGACTGTGTAACAGCAACATTTTAACGTTACTGTCACACAGTCTTTTTCATTCAATACAGCATTGCCATTTGTCTATTTGGCAGTGGTATGCTTTAGTTTTCTTCCATCTCTTTTAACACAGGTGAAATCATCAGCGTCGGTTCCACAGCCGATTGAATTTCCGAAATAGTACAATTCTTTCGAAGTTCAGAGAGTACTAAACCATCGGTGGTCACATCAATCACACATCGCTCTGTCACAATATGATCGACACACCCCGCAGCAGTAAGTGGAAACGTACATCGATTGACAATTTTAGGTTTTCCATCCTTTGTTGTCAATTCCATAGCCACGATGACTTGTCTGGCACCGTTACACAAATCCATTGCACCTCCCATACCAAAAGCGCGCCCCTGAGAAGCCCAATTTGCCAAATCCCCCTCTACAGACACCTGAAGTGCACCTAAAACAGTAGCTGCCATCCGTCCTGATCGAATAATGCCAAATGACATCGCCGAATCAAAGCCACACCCTCCAGGTAAAGGAATATAAGGTATTCCGCCTGCATTATAATAACCGTCATTCACCATTAATCCTTCTGCCACCGGACCAACTCCGATAAAGCCATTTTCTGTTTGAAACATCACACCTGGCTCGGCATAATTTCCACACATACTTGGAATACCCACACCAAGATTGACGATATCTCCACTTTTAAAATATCGTGCAGCGCGTTTCGCAATAAAAAGTCGATTATCCATACCGTACTTCCTTATACCAAAATCATATCAATAAACATCCCAGGTACTTCAACTGTTTCAGGGGATATCTCACCCAAATCACAGAAATGATCACATTCGACAATAGATAAATCTGCGCAGGTGGCAATCAGTGGATGATCTGCTCTTCCTGTACTACCTCGGAATGTAAGGTTACCTATTGGATCCGCTCTACGGCTATGTGTTAAAGCCACATCTGCCCGAAGGGCGGTTTCCAACAGATATTGCTGACCGTTGACCTCAATCATCTGCTTTCCTTTTTCCACAATCGTTCCTAAACCCGTTTTTGTAAGCACACCACCCAGGCCCATTCCGCCACAGCGAATACGCTCTGCAAAAGTTCCCATCGGAATCAATTCCACCTTAATCAGTCCCGCCTGGATAAGTCTATTGGTTTCCGGATTCGTTCCTACATGGCTCGTGATTACTTTGTCCACCACTCTCTCATGAATTAATTTACCAATTCCTTTATTTTCCCACCCTGTATCCAATGAGTAAATTGTCAAATACCGGGCACCGCTTTCCAAAACGCAGTCAATCAACCGATCTGGCATACAACGCCCCGTCTGTCCGCCAATGGCAATAATTTGTCCGTCTTTAAATTGCTCAATGATTTTCTCTTTGCTACATACTTTGCTTGATAGCATCAGAAAACCCACCTTCCTGTTCTTTAATACGCGTAGCCCTCCGGCTCATTGCTGTGTTCAAACACATAAGGATTCTCAATCTCACCAGAACGAACCTTCTCATTCCACTGAGCAGCTTTTTTGAACATGGTACTCCAGGACTCCGCCGTCTGAGGTTGTTCCATATCAGAAGTCGCATACCGCCAGTCACTGCTCCGGCTGATATATTTCTCGTCATGCTGACCAGAATCATAACCCATCCGCCCTGCAGCAACACTTAAAAGAGAACCATACTGCTCAGACACTGTATGCAGTTTCAGGTCATCTACCAATAACTTTTTCAGAGGACGTTTGGCCAGATTGGACATAATTGTACGATTCTCATATGGCATATGTTTCCACATTCGCGCGATTTCCCATGCACGTTCCAACGCCTTTCCCTTCGCGACGACTTCACTAACCATTCCCCAGTCCAACATCTGTTGCGCATTAAACTGACGGGTGGTCATCATATAATAGTTGCCGCGTTTGGTTCCAAAGTAGTGCTGGCATAGCAGACCCATACCATCACCAGGAACCATACCTCCTTGAGCATGAGGGACTTCTATCTTGGTATCTTCAGTGCAGATGGTTACATCGCAGAGCATCGGACAATCCCAATGAAAGCCCGGACCAGGAATAGCACCAATCGTAGGTACATCTAAATCAAAAAGCATATTCTTGATAAGATTGGTGTCATCAAAATATTGGTGCTGGAAACGCTGAGTCGGCAACTCCGAATACGTCTCCCAACCATTAGCATCGGATTCAATCATCCAATTATCACCAATGTGCGTAAAAATGATAATTTCATTCTTATAATCCAGGGACAACACACGCACCAGTTGACTAATGGCACGGTGAGACATACCGCTATGATGCATTGGACCATCATTCGTTTTCCATGTCACTTGAAGAATGCCATCTTCTCGATGTAAATCCGCAAAATTTTTAAACCACTCCTTATACTCTTCCAACTCCGGAAGTTTCACATAATCAGCTAATGGTTTTCCCATAATAAATACCTCCTGTAATGATAATTTTGTTTTTAAAATTAAAAGAATAACATAGCCACAATGACAGCAATCACTCCAGCTAAAAGATTTACCAGCACCGAGCACATAAACTGTTGGAAATAGCCTTCCCTGTAGCTTAGTCGGAACACAGAGAGCTGGAAGGAAATTGCACCATTATGTGGAAGCGAATCAAATCCGCTTCCCGAGATAGAAGCAAGCCTATGAATAACGCCCAGGTTAACCGTCGGGTCACTCATAAGACCAGGGCCAAAGGTCTGTAAATAAAGATTAACACCTGCAACACCGTTAGCTGTCATACCGGAAAGCAAATTAACCGCTGCAAAGGTCAGTAAGTATGGATGCATGTTCATTGACATTACAGCATTGACTATCCACTGGAATGCCGCTGTTTTTTGCACTACTGTTCCGTATCCACAGACAAAAGCAATCAGAATCAAGGGAATTACAGAGCTCTGGAATCCCTTTGTACAAGTATCAAGCAGATGCGGTAAAAAAGCCTTTTTTACCAAAAGAAAACAAAATACGATGCTCAAAACCTGTGCGTAAACCACTGCCTGCAACGCAGAAAGTTTCAAAGCATACTGAAATAGCAGGCTGAGACCAATGATACACGCAATACATGCATATCCTTTCCATGCAGGAGGCAGCTGCTCATCGTTTTCTGCAACAAAAGTGTCTTCTGGGTGAGCCACAAATTCCTCTCCTTTGGCTCTGCAGCGCTTAGACAGATAGAGTAGATACCAAACCACAAAAGCCACCGAAAACGCTGAACATATAATGCTGATCACAGGTCCCGCTGTAGTAGACGTGCCCAGAAATGTCGTAGGAGCCAGATTCAGCGCTGTTGGCATGCCAATCAGTGTACCATAGATTACAGAACCACCTCCTGCAGACATAGCGGCCAATGCAACCTTTTTGGGTAGATTAGCTTGCTTCAACACCGGAAGCGCAATAGCAAGAATCGCAAACTGATAGGAAGAAACACCACCAGCCACCAGTAGACACGTGATAAAATATAGAACCACCGCAATTCCTTTTTCTCCAAATACCCGAATTAGATGTTTAGCAATAGAAGCACCTAATCCACTTTCCATCAGACAATAGCCAAATGCCCCACCCAACGTGTACATTAAAAAGTATGTAGCAAAAACATTTCCTACAGATGGCATAAACACCGTAAATATCGAAGCGAGTCCTTCCTGTGTTACCATTGCAACAAGGGCCGTACAAAGCAAAACCGTAGCAAACAAATTGACACCCTTAAAGCTAAGGAAAAAAAACAAGACAAACGCAACAACGATTACCCCCAAAGATACGGCTATATAATTCATTTGAAATCCCCCTTTCATTATCATAATGTGTGTTTGGAACATGCAACGGTTGCGCTTACCGTTTCTTGCCTAAATTCTAACATTCAACTTCCCGCAAGTAAAATATCAAAGCCGCCATAGTGAACATGGCACATTCCATATTGTTTTGCCCCCAAAAAAAATCCCCCACATCCTGCATATAACATGCAGACATGTGAAGGAAATACGTATGTTATTGATATGTCATAAATTTTGCCAAACGACTTGCAGATGCTCCGCAAAGGTGCGCATTACCTCTGTGTCACGACTTGCTTTCCATGCAAAGCAAATAGGCATCTCCAAATCCAATGGAAGACACGCAATGCCAGCATCATGAATGCCACGTGAAAAACTATCCAAAATAGCGATGCCTTTTCCGACACTGACATCCAGCAGAATAGAATCAACGTTGTGGTATTCCACATATTCCGGCTTCAAACCCTTCGTATTAAAATAATTGATCTGATATTCCCGAATCAATGGGCTCTCCTCCTGACCGAGCAGAAGGAGTTTTTTTCCTCGAAGATCATGCATCACTTGATTAATTCCAACTTCCGAAGGCATGCTTTCTTCAGAACAAATGAGAACATTACGAATTGGCGGTAATGCTACATAGGTCAAATTTGACATGGAACGTATCATGCGCTCTGGGCCAATCAAAGCATCCAGTCCATTGGCCTGTATCTGTGCCATCATTCCACGGTAGTTGTAAGAACGAAATCCAACCTCTACCGGAATTGCCTCTTCTTTCAGCCGCTGACCAAGGCGCACAACAATCTTGTTCAAATCCCATCCTTCTGGTATTCCGATTCTAATTTGTTCCATCGCCTGCATCCCATTCTTTTTCGCTTCGAGAGCAAGCTCATCCATTGCCTGCTTTGTTCGAAGAAAAAGCTCGTAATATTTCTGTCCAATGGATGTCAGCTGTGTCCCTGATTTCCCACGTTCAAATAACGTGACATCCAGTTCCTCCTCTAAATTCGCAATTTGCCGACTCAATGCCGGTTGAGCAGTATAAAGCAGCTGAGCCGCTTTTGTAAAATTGCCCTGACGGGCGACTTCAAGGAAATACTCAATCTGTTTTGAATTCATCGTCAGTCTCCCCTATCATCCGTTTTAGCATTGATATTCTTCTATTTTACACTGATGTTCTTTGGTTTTTACATCATAATTGATCCCAACTAACAAAATCTTACCTGTATAGCTTTCCAAAGCACTTGGATATTTTCTTTCTTTAATCTGTGCAATCGCCGTTTCCGCTGATTGATTCCACTTCAATTCAACAAGTAATGCCGGATAGATATTTACATATTCATGTTTAGGTACAAAAACAAAATCAGCAAAGCCTCTTCCCGTTGGCAACTCTCTTATTGGCTTAAAATAATATTTCATAGCGCTTAGATAGGCAATCGTCAATACACTACTCAACGAATTTTCATCATTATATTGAATCATAGATGTATAATCCATATGGATTTTCTCAATATTTTCTGCAACTGCTGTACTATCCATATCCAACGTTGCATTCAACAGATCCCTTGATTTTCTCTCAAACTCAATAAATTCATCCCAATGATTTTCTTCCACAGCCTCAACAAACTCGCTGCGAATTTCTTCATTTGGAATATAAGCCATCTTCATTTTGCAGTCATAAGCCAAATACCCCAGATGAATAAGCACTGTCAATATATCATTCTTATTTTTGAAGGAAACCATATCATTCTGATATGATTTTGTCCTGACTTTAACTTTATCTCCTGCCATCATCGCCATAATATCTGTTTTTAATCCATCAAAATTCATATTAATCAACGGCCGGATGGCTTCATATGTTCCCGTATTTGACCAGTAGCTCTGAAAATCTCCCCACATCATGATGCTGACAACCGCTTTGGGGTTATATACATGATACTCCCCCAGTAAATAACCATCGTACCACCTTTTGACTTCATTAAAATCTCTATGATACTGCTGACAAAGCGTCCTTACTTCTGTCTCCGTAAACCCAATATATGGCGCAAAAATCTTTGCATCTAGCATGGTAAATTCATCAAAATTATTCAGTGCCGATTGCGTCTTAATTTTCTTAATTGGAAGTATTCCTGTCAGATATGCCAGGCGAATAAATTTCGTTGGCTCACTGCCTTTAAACATCCCTCGCAAAAATTGAATATAATCGTTCTGCACAGATTGATTGGTTGCCTCATCTCGAATCAGAACATCCCACTCATCAATAATCACAATAAATTTTTTTCCAAGTGCCGCATAAATACAGGACATTGCCCCGTATGCAGTCTCTACCATCTGCAAATCAACTTCAGGATAACATAAATGAAGTTCCACGATTAATTGTTTATTGATATATGGAACCGTATTCTCTGGAGAACCGGCATCCATCATACACCATTGTACATCAAAATGAATGACATCATACTTGTTCAAATGCAATTGAAAATCCTGTGCTTTTGCAATTTTTAACGATGTCAGAAGTGTCTTGGAGTCACAGCCACGACTATAATATGCCGTCAACATTTCGGCTGTTATTGACTTTCCAAATCTCCTCGGTCGACTATTGCATATAAATTTTTCTGTTGTATCTAAGACTTTATTGGTATACGCCAATAAACCCGTTTTATCCACATAAATTTCTGAGTTAATAACATTCTGAAACGCACTATTATCTGGATTCACAAATCTTCCCATTTCTCTGTACACTTCCCTTCGATCATATCACAGACTATATGCTTATTTTAACATATTTTCATATGCAAAACTACCCTCCCGGAGATTCCGGGAGGGTACATTTTTAATGACTATTCGTCATATTCAACTGTAAATGCCGCAAAATCAAGGTTTGTATACGTATGCTCTTCTCCGTCTTCTACGCCTGTTCTCACATAAGGTGTTACTGTCAGAGATGTGACATCCTGATTCATGCCTTCGATAATTCCAAACATTTCCCGATAATATTTGCCGTCGGCTTCATAGGATTTTCTCTGTTCCGCACCGGACCAGTCATCTCCATCTACAGTGAACACAATTGTCTGTCTCGTATCCATATTGTCTTCTGTTGTAAAATGATTGCCGTTGTTGTCATCCAGTGCCATAAATACCACCTGGTTACCTCCGCCCTCGCTTGACATCTTATCGTAAAGCTCTTTCTGGCTTTCATCGAATTCCCAGGTCACATGGATATACGTACCTGATTCTGCAATTTTTAACACATCCACGGTAGCTACCACACCATCCTCTGTTATCACAGTCTGTGCCGGCTTAATGATGGCATTTTCATCCAATTTGGCATCAAAGGATATGGTCTGAGTCCCCAGAGAACCGGCATCCACTATCAAAGATGCTGTAAAAGAATCCGGCACATCCCTTCCTCCCAGCTGAACGGTGCCCTTATAATCACCCTTTTTAACACCGGAGCCTTCATTCTCCTTAACTTCCTCATCTGAAAGCTTGTCAAAATGAATCATATACACCGCATCTCCGATAGCCAATCGGTCTGAATTTAACTGATGCCTTTTTCCTTTACCTGTCGGGCGTGCATAAAATGCCAGACTCAGACCATCATAATACACCTGGGTAATATCTAGCAGCGGCTCACTGACCCCTTTTACCTCAGCAGCATTATCCTCACCTCTGATATCCACCATAATCTGCGGCCATCCCGGCGTTACGGTCTGATTAAAAGCGCTGGCATCTGTTGTCAAATAAGCTTCCGCACCTGTCTCATCCACTTCTCGACCTACCAGTGATGATGCACCGGATTTTGTCACAGCATATACTCCTCCGCCAAGAATGCCTGCCAGAACCAAAGCAGCAACAGCTATTTTAACCACTCTCCACCTTCGATTTAAAACATTTGCACTGCTTCGTCTATCTTGCATATACTTCGTATTTCGTTTATTAAGTTTTCCTTTTACATGGTTTGTTCCGTCATTCACCTTTACCTCAATTTCATCATCCGCTATTTCTTTTTCCACCATCTCTTTTAAAGCCATTCTAAAACTTTCCGGTGTTTCCGGGAAATCCTTCCCCCAACTATTTTTCTCACTCATACCGCATCCTCCTGTTCATACATACGCCGCATCATTTTCCTGGCCCGGCTCAGACGCATTTTTACTGCACTGTCCCCCAAGTCCAGCATCTGACCGATTTCCTTGATTGTATATTGATTCAGATAATACAATACCAGCGGCACCCTATATTCGATTTCCAGTGACATGATTTTCTGATACAAATCTGAATATTGATGCTGCCTAATCTCTTCTCCGGAAATCTGTTCATGATAAGCTGCCTCACGTTTCCTTTGCCGCAGCATACGATAACATTCATTCAGCAAAATTCGTATAAACCAGGTTTTGGCATATTTCTTCTCACGCAACGTATCAATCTTTTCGAAAGCCTTACTCACTGCTTCCTGAACAGCATCCTGGCAATCCGCATCTTCTTTGAGAATCGACTTTGCCACACGATAAAAATCATCCGTGCCGTCGATAATCAACGCCCCTAACTCTTTCTTGTTCATCCTCTTCACTTCCTCCTTTGATGTATACACCATTTATTTATTCGAGCTCTCATACAACTATCTGTTATATCTATTAGATGCAAAAATACTGACCCTCGTCACAACTTTTTCTCATATTTTATCATTTTACTGCTATTTTTCGAAAAAAATAACAAAGCATCCATTCGCCTTGGTAACGCCCTGGATTTCAGCAATATTTCTTTGATATTTTAACCAAAATATGATATAATAAATGAACAATTTTTAGAAGAAAGGACGGTGTGTCCATTGAAGATGCAGGAATCTCCAGAAGATTATCTGGAAACCATTTATATGCTCTCACTTCACAGCTCAGAAGTGCGTTCCATCGATGTAGCCAGACATCTTGGTTACTCCAAGCCAAGCGTCAGTGTTGCCATGAAGCGACTCCGCGAAAACGGATACGTCAATATGGACGACAACAATCTTCTCACGTTGACAGAATCCGGTCTGGCCATCGCCCGAAGCATTTACGAGCGTCACCAGGTTATCTCCGGTTATCTGATGTCCATTGGAGTCAGCGAGGAAACTGCGTTGAAAGACGCCTGCCGTATTGAGCATGTTCTTAGCGAAGAAACATTCCATAAGATAAAGGAAATATTCTATCAGTCACGCAAGTAATAAAAGCATTGTACTGCTAAATAATAAACGGACTGCATGATGCCTTTTTCTTTGTCACAGAATACGAAAAACCTTACTACGTGCAAGAGGCAGTCTGGAATTCAGACTGCCCCTTTTTCTTTTCCCTAAATGCAATTTGTAACTGTTCAGAGCCAAGCAAAATTTCAAAAAACAGGTATAAAATGCTTGCATTTTTAAAACTGTTTTTGAAATTTTATTTGGCGGATACGCCACACCGACGAAATGCGTAGCATTTTGGAGGCTGGCTCTGAACAGTTACTGCAATTTTTATAATTTCACATTATTATTTTGCAAGTTCCTTGTATTTCTGATAACGTGCTTTGACATCTTCAATTTCTTTCTGGTAAAGTGCATCTGCTTTCTCAGGGAAATTATTCTTAAGAGAAGCATATCTATTCTCTCCCATCATGAAATCCAGGATCTTATCTGTATCTGGTTCCGGTGAATCCAGCTGGAATGGATTCTTTCCTTCTGCAGCACGACGAGGATCATAACGGTATAAATGCCAGTAACCGCATTCTACTGCCTTCTTCATTTCCTCCTGAGAGCATCCCATACCGGCCTTAATATGCTGCTCCAGACAAGGACAATAACAAATTACAATTGAAGGTCCATCATAAGACTCCGCTTCTCTTAACGCCTTCAGTGTCTGATTCGGATCTGCTCCCATAGCAACCTGAGCAACATAGACATACTTATACTGCATAAGAATGCCACCAAGATCTTTTTTAGCTACAGTTTTACCACCGGCAGCAAATTTAGCTGTCGCACTGATTGGTGTCGCCTTTGAAGATTGTCCACCTGTGTTAGAGTAAACTTCTGTATCAAGAACAAGCAGGTTAACATTACGATTCTGTGCCATTACATGGTCGATACCACCGAAACCGATATCATAAGCCCATCCATCGCCGCCTACTGCCCATACGGATTTCTTCGCAAGATATTCCTTATTTGTTAAAATATACTGAATATCCTCATTTACAGGAAGCTGTTCAAGTGCCTTAACAAGATTATCTGTGACCTCACGTGATTTTTCAGAATCATTCCAGTGTTCCATATATTCACCGATAACCGCCGGTTCTGAGCCTGCATTTTTCAAATTCTCAAGGCGGATCAACAGTTCTTTACGAATTGCATCTTGCGCCAGATAGAAACCATAAGCAAATTCTGCGTTATCCTCAAAAAGTGAATGCTCCCATGCCGGTCCATGTCCTTTGCAATCCTTGCAATATGGAAGAATCGGTGCACCGCCGGATACAGCAGATGAACATCCAGCTGCATTACCAACGTACATATGGTCTCCGAACAACTGGCTAATGAGCTTAATATATGTTGTCTCGGCACATCCTGCACAAGCAGCAGAGAACTGGAAGTATGGTTTTGCAAACTGAACATTCTTAATTGTTTTATCATTAATGACTTCTTTTTTGAGATAAGCTTCATTCATTGCAATATTATCAAAATTGTCCTGCTCACTCTTCTGCTCTTCAAATGGTGACATGACAAGCGCATCATCCATCTTTTCGTTCTGATTAACCGGGCAGACCGTCTGGCATACGCCGCAACCAAGACAATCGTACGGAGATACCTGCATTCTGAAGAAATAGTTCTTCTGATTGCCTAATCCTTTAGCCGGTGCTGTAACAAATGATGCTGGTACAGCCGCCTTCTCTTCTTCTGATAATAATACAGGTCTTATTGCCGCATGCGGGCAAGCCATTGAACAACGATTACACTGAATACATGAATTTGGATTCCACTGTGGTACTTTTGTTGCTACACCACGTTTTGAATAAGCAGATGTACCATTTTCCCATGTACCATCCAGTACACCATACTTCTGAAAAACAGAAACAGGAAGTTTATCTCCCTTCTGTCGATCCATAGGAACTACAATATCACGTACAAAAGGTGTTGCATTCTTCGGCATAGCTGCAGGTGTATCTTCTGCGGTTGCCCATTCTGCAGGTATATTGATTTTTACTGCTGCACTGATTCCTAAATCTACTGCCTTATTATTCAAGTCAACAATCTTCTGACCGGCCTTTTTGAAATAGGAATTATAGTTATTGCGTTTCATATCTTCCTCTGCAACATCCATCGGAATAACCTTTGTCAGTGCAAAAAAGGCTCCCTGAAGAACATTGTTCGTACGTTTTCCAAGACCTATTTCAGCTGCAATCTTAGCGGCATCAATAATATAGAAATTAATATGTTTCTTTGCAAGGTCTCTTTTAATCTTTCCTGTCAGTCTTGTCTCAAGTTCATCCTCTGTCCATGGACAATTTAAAAGGAATGTACCGCCCTCTTTTAAATCCTCTGTAACATCATATTTACCAATATAAGTAGGTGCATGAACAGCAACAAAGTCCGCTGAGTTGACCAGATATGTAGAGCGGATCGGTTCATCTCCAAAACGCAGATGGCTTTGAGTTAAACCGCCTGATTTCATCGTATCATATGAAAAATAAGCCTGAGCATACTTGTTGCCAACTAATCCAATCGTACTAATTGCATTTTTATTGGCACCAACGGTTCCATCACCGCCAAGTCCCCATAATTTACAGGAAATTTGTCCCGGATGAGGAATTTCAATCTCTTTATACTCAAGAGAAGTATATGTCACATCATCATTGATACCAATGGTGAAATTGTTCTTTGGATTATCCTGACGCAGATTGTCATATACTGCAATAAACTGCCCAGGTGTAACATCTTTTGATGAAAGGCCATAACGTCCGCCTACGACTGTAATATCTTTTCTTCCTGCCTGGTTTAATGCAGTTACAACATCCAGATATACCGGTTCACCGACAGAGCCTGTTTCTTTACTACGATCAAGAACAGCAATCTTCTTGCAGCTTGCAGGAATAGCTGCTGCAAAGTGTTCTACTGAAAATGGTCGATACAGATGAATCTGTACAAGACCTACCTTCCGTCCATTAGCATTAAGGAAATCAACAGTTTCTTTGACAGCTTCAGATGCAGAACACATAACAACAATAACTTCTTCCGCATCTTCTGCACCATAATAGTTAAAGAGTTTATAATCCCGTCCTGTAATCTTATTAATTTCATCCATATAATGCTGAACAGTTTCCGGTACAACTGCTGCTTTAACATTTGCACCCTCTTTACACTGAAAATAAATATCCGGATTTACATTATTACCACGATTTGTAGGATGTTCCGGATTTAAAGATTTGTGACGAAAAGCATCCAGTGCTTCTGTATCCATCAGTGGACGAAGATCTTCATAATCCAGTGCCTCTATTCTCTGCATTTCATGAGAAGTTCGGAAACCATCAAAACAATGCATAAAAGCATACCCTGCCTTAATTGCCGAAAGATGTGCAACCGCTGCCAAATCCATTGCTTCCTGTGGTGATGATGACATTAACATGGCATATCCTGTGGTACGACATGTCATAAAATCTGTATGGTCACCAAAAATGGAATGATGATTAGATGTTACAACTCGTGATGCAATATGCATAACACTTGGAAGGAACTGGCCTCCCATGGCATACATTGCCGGAATCATTAACATCAATCCCTGTGAAGATGTAAATGTCGTTGTAAGTGCCCCTGCCTGAAGCGAACCATGACAGGCGCCTGCCGCACCTGCCTCAGACTGCATTTGCGTAATATCTACTGTCGTACCAAAGAGATTCTTTTTCCCTTTCGCTGACCACTCATCAACTTTTTCTGCCATTGGCGAAGATGGTGTAATCGGATAAATCGCTGCCACTTCTGTAAACGCATATGCTGTATATGCTGCAGCAGTATTTCCGTCCATCACAACATATTTCTTACTCATAATGATATTCTGTCTCCTTATTATTATATAAATTGTTCATAACTGTTCTTTATAATATTAAATATAATTGTAGCTGTTCAGAGCCAACCTCTAAAATGCTGCGCATTTCGTCGGTGTGGCGTATCCGCCAAATATAATTAAACGAAATTACAAACCCGGGCAATTGCCATCTCCGTAAATCCAAGAGATTCTGCCTTTGTTTGTCTTCCGCTTGCTACCTCTGCTGTTAATCTAAGGAAATCATCCCCCAGCTTCTTCAATTCACCACCATAAATAATCGGTGATGCATCTACATCAATATTGTCACTCATATTAGCATACGTCAGTTTGTTGCCTGTTATTTTGATGACAGGTGCAATCGGATTACCTGTAGGAGTACCACGGCCAGTTGAAAAAACAACAATCTGTGCTCCGCCCGCAACCATTCCGGCTACTGATGAAGGATCATTTCCCGGGGTATCCATAATCACAAGACCCTTTTTCGCCTCAACCTGTTTTGCATAATCATACACTTCCATTACCGGTGTATGACCACCCTTATGAATACATCCGAGGGATTTTTCTTCCAATGTTGTAATGCCGCCTGCTTTATTACCCGGAGAAGGATTGCCTTCACGCACCTCTTCACCTACAAGCTGCAGTGCTTTTTCATATCTGTGAACAATTTCAAATATTCTGTCCCGCACTTCAGGTGTTGCAGCCCGTGAAGCCAAAATATGTTCTGCACCTATAAATTCTGTTGTTTCAGAAAGAATTGAAGTTCCTCCTTCAGCTACAATCCGATCACTGAGTTCACCGATCAGAACATTTGCTGCCAGACCACTGGTTGGATCACTGCCGCCGCATTCTGTTCCAATAATTAACTCGGACATTGGGAATTCTTCTTTCTGAAGAAGTGAAGCCTCTTCAACCATCTCTTTTGCATAGCGGACAGCAATTTCTGCTGCTTTGATTGTTCCTCCTGCTTCCTGAATAATCACCTGTTTCAAAGGTTTATTTGTTCTCTCTTCAATTGCCTTTACCACAAGATCCATCTGACAATTTTCACATCCCAGAGAAACAACAACCGTACCATACACATTCGGATTCGCAGCATACCCTGCCATCACATCCATTGTGTACTGCTGATCCGACGCCACCTGGGAACATCCCAGCTGATTATTAAATGTAACCGATCCAACAACCTGTGACGAAATAATACGCGCTGTATCAGAGGCACAGACACTCGCCGGAAGTATGAGTACCATATTACGAACACCTACACGTCCGTCAGGTCTTCTGTATCCATAAAAATTCATTGCCATATCCTCCTATTTTACTTTAGCTTCCAAGTTTTCTCTATGCCCTTCAACGTTATGGATATGAACATGTTCACCAGCCTTTATGTCTGCGACAGCGATACCAATATGTTCACCATATTTAATAACAGGCATTCCCTTTACAATATCGCGACAGGCAATCTTGTGGTAAATTGTAATATCCTGAAGTGCAGTGAGTGTGTTTTCTTTACCATCACACATCCATGTGACAGTATCCCCTTTTGCAATAGGCTCAATAGCAACAATCACATTGTCCCTACTATCTATAATCATCGCATTCTGCATATGTATCCTCCTATATTTAATACAGTAACTGTTCAGAACCGCCACCAAATCTCGGTTCTGAACAGTTACATATGTTCCTTATTAAAGTGGAATAATCAGAGCACCAATAATTGCAAGTACAAAAATACATACTGATGAAATAAAGGAACCCAGTGTATATGTTTTAAGACCTCCTGTTACGGTTAATCCAGACATATTTGTTGCAACCCAAAAACCGGAATCATTGACATGTCCAATTGAATTACCTCCGGAGAGACATGCAAGTGCAATCCATACCGGATGGCATCCGATAGCTGGTGCAATCGTTGCCATAATACCCATGGAAGTCATGCCTGCAACAGTACCTGATCCCTGTGCCACACGGAAAACCATACCAATACCATATGCAAGGAACATAGCCGGTAATATAGATGTTGTATTTGTTCCTAACAGACCTACAATTGCATCGCCAATTCCTGTAGCTGTAATAACAGACGCAAATGAACCGCCTGCACCTGTAATCAAAAGTACAACACCTGCACTCTTAAGTGCCTCACCCGCAGACTTTTCGATTCCATTCTTTCCAAGGTATGGCAGACTGACTAAATAAGCGCCAAGTGTACCTAACAGCATAGCAATAACTTTATCTCCAAGGAATGAGCAAATCACAGGTTTCTCTGCAAATAAGGCTCCACCGATTGTACCAAACAGAATACAAACAACCGGAATGATGATTGGAAGAAGTGAAATAAACAGAGACGGTTTCTTGGTTCTATCTTCCTGACTCTTTCTTCCTTCACGAGCTGCAACCAATTCTTCTGTAACATTTGAGCTATGATTGACATCCTTTTCCTCATTCCAAATACCCTGATCATGAATCTTGATATAAATGAAATTGGATACCATAACTGTAATAAAGCCTACAATTAAACCTACAATAAGCATAATACCAAGGTCAAAGCCAAAAATATCTGCTGCTGCAAGTGGATTTGGTGTTGGTGGTACAACACAGTGTGCAGTTGTTGCACCAATCGTCAGACATCCTGTAACATATCCCATTTTAAGATCAATTTTAGAAGCAATTGTAATACCAATTGGAATAAGAATAATAAATGTTACATCAAAAAATACTGGAATGGATAAAATAAACCCTGCAATACTTAAGCCCCAGATAGCCTTTTTTGCCGGGAATGCAGATACAATTTTATCTGCTATTACCTCAGCTGCACCGCTATCATTCATAAGCTGTCCAAGAATCGTACCAAAACCAACCGGTAAACCGATACTTGTCATCATATTTCCAAATCCAGACGCAATCGTCGATGTTGTAGTGAGCAAATCGAGTCCACCCATAACTCCCATAACTAAACAGGCAATAACCATACCAATCGCTGCATTCAATTTCAATACAATAATACAGAACAGAATAACAGCAATTGCAACCACAAGAGCCAAAATCAATAATCCAGGTGATGTCATACTCTTTTCCTTCCTTTCCTCTCTTTAAATATTAAACTAAAACAAATTTCCATTTTCATCAAATGGCAAATCATATGGTTCTGTAAGAATTTCTATATTTGGATTTTCTTTTGCTAACGGCAAAAGTCCTTCTGATATTTCTATGTATTCGATATGCGCGGTATCCGGTATACGAATCATTTTCATGTTATTCTGATCCTCTGCTTCCGGACAGCAACACAAAGCAAGCTGCAATGCCTCCCGATCATTATCCATGATCATAGGAATTTTCATAAGATGTAAAAATGTGTTGGTTACTCCTGTAGGATACGTCATTTCCAGTTTCATTCTATTAACCAAACGACGTGTCGTAACTTCTGCAAGTCCTACTCCCTGTGCATTGCCATGTGTCTCATCTGTAATATCCAAAATGACACACTTCTCTGCCTGAATTCCGCCTGAGCAATACTGTGGAAGAACAAATCTTCCGGATATATTTGGATCCATTCCATCGCCGGAAATATTCTTACCAATCTTATCAACAACTAAAACATCACATTTATCAAACAATATATGTGCGATCGTCTTATAAGAAAGTTCTTTAAGCTTCGGCTCTTCAGTAATAATTTCCTGCGGCGTAAGCCCTTTGATCAGATATGTTTCATCATAAGCATTTTCAATGACTGCAATACCGCCAATAATAGGTACGTTATCAATAAATGTCCTTCCATACTCCTCAATTAATTCGTGCATAATTGCCGGACTTTGATGATGAATACTCTCTGCACCTTTCTGTTTGCCAAGACCAATTGCCATCATTTTCATAAGACCACTTTCATAAGGTCCCCTGAAAGAAGTATGCGGCTTAATACGGTTAAAAAGGATAATACCATCCGCCTCTGAAGCATTTTTATCCATAAACACAGGCTGGTGTCTTACACCAGATAAACCAATCTGTACCGTATCCATTGAACTCTTAATCGGACATCCCATTGCTTCTTCTGTAATGCCATAATCTTTAAGAATCTGAAGCTGCCCTTCAGCAGTTGCGCCACCATGACTGCCCATTGCAGGAACAATATACGGTTCTGCATCTTTTGACTTGACAAAATCAACAATTGCTTTTGCCATCACTGCATTGTTACTCATCCCGCGGCTGCCACATGTAATTGCGATGCGCATTCCAGGTTTCACCTGACCACCCAGGGCTTCTCGGGACAATTCTGCATTTACCATATCCGCAATCATATTCACCGGAATATGTGTATCGTCAAAAACCTCTCGAATTTTCACCATGCGTGGTACAGATACCCCTTTAATGAGATCTGTAATTGTTTCCATGTTCTTTTCTCCCTTTTATGTTTTATTTGTTCCTATATAAGAACTCAGTTCTTATATAAGTTTTTATGGGTATAGTTTAGCAATATGTTTATTTTTTGTCAATCAACAAAGTCAACAAAAAAGCGACTTCAAATTTGTTATGTTTTTTGATCTGTTTGGCAAGCATTTTGTCGGAAACAAAAAAAGAGCCTCAATTTAAAAAATTGAAGATCTTTTTATTCCCTTATATTTCTTATGGCTTTATGAGTTCAAAGTTATACAATCCCACAAGTTGTTCTATTTGCTGTTGTGCCTCTCTCAGACATTGACAAATCTGTACTCTCTTTTCATCTGTATAGCGGAAAATCGGAACAGAAATACTTAATGCTGCATCAACTCTGCCATTCTGCCGGATTGGCACAGCAAAACAACGCATCTGGGGAGTGGACTCCTCTGTTTCTGTTGCTATTTCTCCGCATCGTATCTGTTCAATCTGACCAAGCAATAGATCCATATCTGAAATCGTATGTTCCGTAAGCTTTGGCAGGCCATCTCTATACAGATCTCTAATCTGTTCATCTGTAAGGTCACTTAGCAATGCTTTCCCGATGGCAGTTGCATTTGCCGGAAGTTTTGTTCCTACCCAGGATATCATTCGAATGGCCTGAGGCGAATCTTTCTTTGCCACATATAAAACATTACCACCTTCCAAAATTCCGAATTGGCTTGTTTCCTGTGTAGACTCAGTTACACTATTCATAATGTTGATCAATGGTTCAAATCCGCTTTGTGACGTACATGAAGCGCCAATAATATATGTACGCAATCCCAACCTGTACTTCCCGCTCCCCGCATCACACATAATATACTTTCTCTGCTCCAACGTATGCACGATCGGGAAAAGGCTGCTTTTAGGTGCTTTCAAGGCTACTGCAAGTTCTGTAAGTGTAAGTCCCTCCTGAACTTCAGAAAGTGATTCCACAATGTCCAATACACGTGCCGTTGCCCTATGTTGTTCTTGTCCCATAAATAACCCCTTTAAAAAAATATTCCATAAAATATACTGCAAAAATTAACCTTTATCTTTAACGTAACTGTTCAGAGCTAACCTCCGAACAGTTACATTTTAACAAACTTTATTTAATAATGCAATGATAGCGTGACCTGGTAATTACTCACAAAAGCAGTAAAAAATAAGGGCGTGTGAAAAACGAAAGTTTTT
>OLRG01001465.1_pt1 | contig 18935 bp, 15 predicted proteins | sample 1672331 | NCBI WGS metagenome assembly OLRG01 (sample SAMEA3136672, study PRJEB25190) | human gut metagenome
AGCCGTCAGGCAGGCGGCTGTATTTGTTTTCTGAATATACTATACCCGGTGAGTTTGTATAGGCTATAAACAGAATTTGAACAATTTATGAAATCGTTGGACGCTGCTTTTCATTTCTGTAAACATATCGTAAAATAGAAGGAAAGAGCATTGGGAGATTTTATTTGCAAATACAGCAGGCAGCGGATATAATATAGGAGGATCAAGATGGAGATTCTGGTGATCGATGGTCAGGGCGGCGGCATGGGCCGTGGGCTCGTGGCAGAAGTGAAGAAACATTTCCCGGAAGCTACAGTCCGGGCCGTGGGAACCAACTCGGTCGCCACGGGAAATATGCGGAAGGCCGGCGCAGATATTTCTGCCACAGGTGAAAATGCTGTGGTGGTTGGCGCCCGGCATGCCGACTATATTCTTGGCCCCATCGGCATTGTCATTGCGGATGCCCTGTACGGTGAGATCACGCCGGCCATGGCGCTGGCAGTGGGACAGAGCAGTGCAAAGCGGATTTTGCTGCCGGTGAATCACTGTGACAATATGGTTGCGGGCGTACAGGATATGCCCATGGGACAGATGATCCAGACCGCCATAGAGATGATTGCCCCCCGGTAACAGTCCCTGCACAGGAAGTGCGGGAGGCCCAATGAAATGGGTATGGGGAAATATGAAATTTGATTTGAATTGTCAGGAAGGCAATGAACCTGCCAGAAGGCGTGACTATGCCTTTCTGGCGATTTTTGTATTTGGAGGAATGAAAGATGCATATGGCAGATGCGCTGCTGTCTCCGGCAGTAGGCGGCGTGATGTGCGCAGTCAGCGCAGGGGCGCTGGTAGGCGCGGCAGTGAAGATGAAGGGCGGCCGGCAGGCCGAGAAAAAGCTCCCGATGATGGCAGTGGCCGGGGCATTTGTATTTGCGGCGCAGATGATCAATTTTACGATCCCGGGTACGGGCTCCAGCGGACACATTGGCGGCGGCGTGCTGCTGTCGGGACTGCTGGGCGGGCCTGCGGCCCTTTTGACCATTGCAGTGGTGCTGACGATCCAATGCCTTATGTTTGCAGACGGCGGACTGCTGGCCCTGGGATGTAATGTCTTCAATATGGGGGTGATTCCGTGTCTGCTGGTCTATCCGCTGGTGTTTCGCCACATATTCGGAAAGAAGAAAAGCAGGGGACGCCTGATGGCGGCCAGCATTCTTTCGGCAGTGCTGGGGCTGCAATTGGGGGCCTTTGGCGTGGTGTTGGAGACGGTAGCTTCGGGGATCACGGCGCTGCCCTTTTCCACCTTTGTGCTGCTGATGCAGCCCATTCATTTGGCAATCGGTCTGGTGGAGGGCATTGTGACCGGAGGAATCCTGCTGTTCGTCTATGAGACCAGACCGGAAATTCTGGACGGTGCGGAAGAAGCTGTATCGAAACGCTCCGTAAAGAAAACGGCCGCATGCTTTGCCGTAGCGGCACTGCTGGCAGCAGGTGGATTGAGCCTTGCAGCCTCCGGCCTGCCCGACGGCCTCGAATGGGCCATGGAGAAAACCGCCGGTACCACAGAGCTGGAGACGGGCTATGCGGCCCAGCAAAAGGCGGCGGAGATTCAGGCGCAAACGGCGAAGATGCCGGATTATACAGTGCCCTCGGACAATGAGGCGGTGAGCACTGCGACAGCCGGCGTTGCCGGAACCGTTATGACGTTCCTGCTGGCGGGCGCCTTGGGCAGCGGCATCGTATGGGCCAAGAAGCGCCGCAGCAAAAAAGAGCAGGAGTAAGGAGACGAGGCAATGGCAGATATACGAAGCAGAACGAGGGAAATCTACGGTCTGGAGCAGCTTTCGGAAAAAAATACCCTGATCCACCGCAGAGATCCCATGGTGAAGCTGCTGAGCTGCTGTGTCTATCTGGTGTGTCTTCTGTCTCTGGACCGGCAGAGTGTCGGGCAGATGTCTGCATTCTTTTTGTATCCGGTGGTAGTATTGGCGCTGGCGGAGGTGCCCTTTGGAATGGTGCTGCGGCGGAGTCTTGTGGTGCTGCCCTTCTGCCTGATGGCCTGCGTGGGCAATCTGGCAGTGGAACGGCAGGCGGTCATGCGCATTGGCGGGCTTACGATCACGGCCGGAATGGTATCCAGCCTCAGTATCCTGCTGCGAGCTATGCTGAGTGTTTCTGCGGTGCTGACTCTGATTGCGGTAACGCCGTTTCATCAGCTGACAGCCGCCCTGCGCCGCCTCCATATTCCGGCCTCCTTTGTGGCGCTGCTGGAAATGACCTACCGGTATGTGGGGGCGCTGATGGAAGAGGCGTCCTCCATGTGGGCAGCCTACCAGCTCTGAGGCGGCGGGAAGAAGCTGGACATCCGTCATATGGGCTCCTTCGCCGGGAGCCTGCTGCTGAGGAGCTTTGATCGGGCGGAGCGGATTTATGGTGCCATGAAGTGCCGGGGCTATGGCGGCAGCTGGCACGGCGGTGGAAAACAGAAAATAAACAGCGGAGATCTGATCTATGCCATGGCGGCGGTGCTTACCAGCCTGCTGTTTTGTTGGACAGATGTACCGGGCTGGATCGGGAGGATGATAACATGCTGAATATTCAGGATCTGTCGGTGACCTATCCCGATGGAACAGAGGCACTGAGACATGTATCCCTGAAGCTGTCTCCCGGGGAGACCTGCGGACTCATTGGCGGCAACGGAGCGGGAAAAACAACGCTGCTGATGGCGCTGGTGGGACTGGTACAGAGTCAGGGGCGTGTCCGGGTGGAGGATACCGAGCTTACCCCAAAAACATTATCCAAACTGCGACAGCAGGTGGGCGTGGTGTTTCAGAATCCGGATGACCAGCTCTTCCTGCCAACGGTGTACCAGAATGTGGCCTTTGGCCTGCAAAACATGGGCCTTCCGGAACAGCAGGTGCGGGAGCGGAGCGATAAGACCTTGGAGCTGCTGGGAATTTCGGCGCTGAGGGATCGGCAGGCGCAGCGGCTCAGCGGCGGCGAAAAGCGCATGGCGGCGCTGGCCACGGTACTTGCCATGGAGCCGAAGCTGCTGCTGTTGGACGAGCCTACGGCCTTTCTGGACCCCAAGGCGCGCAGAAGACTGATCACGGTTATGCAGCAGCTTCCGCAGACCATGCTGGTGGCGACCCATGATCTGACCTTTGCGCTGGAGACCTGCCGGAGATGCGTGGTGCTGACCAAGGGAGCACTGTTTGCAGATGGCGCATCCAAAGAGCTGCTGTTTGATGAGAAAACCATGGAGGACGGCGGCGTGGAAGCCATTGGTATGTATGCATAGGCGAAAGGAGCATTCTTATGACATTGCAAGAATTTTTTCAGGCACATCCCAAGGTGGCGCTTGGCTTTTCGGGCGGCGTAGATTCCTCCTACCTGCTGTATGCGGCACGACAGGCCGGGGCGGATGTTCGGCCCTACTTTGCCAAGACGCAGTTTCAGCCCCAGTTTGAGCTGGAGGACGCCAAGCGGCTGGCGGAAGAGGTGGGAGCGGAGCTGACGATCCTGCCCTATGATATTCTCCCGGCGGCGGGCTTTAATCCCAAGAATCGGTGCTATTACTGCAAGACGGCGCTGTTTGGGGCTCTGGTGGAGCGGGCCCGGCAGGACGGATACGATGAGGTGATCGATGGGACAAACGCCTCGGACGATGCTGGAGACCGCCCGGGCATGAAGGCACTGGGGGAGATGAAGGTGCTCTCGCCTCTGCGCCTCTGCGGCCTTACCAAGCAGGACATCCGGGAAAAGTCCCGGCAGGCCGGACTGTTTACCTGGGATAAGCCCTCCTACGCATGTCTCGCCACCCGCTTCCCCACGGGAACACAGATCACAGAGGAAGGTCTCCAAAAGGTGGAAAAGGCCGAAGGAGCGCTGTTTGCGCTGGGCTTTACAGACTTCCGGGTGCGGGTCTATCATGACGCTGCCCGGATCCAGTTGCCGGAGGAGCAGATGGAACGGGGACTTTCCATGCGGAAAGAGATCCTTTCCGCACTGAAGCCCCTGTTTGCAGGCGTGTTCCTGGACATGGAGGGGAGATAATGGAGCAGAAGGAGATCCGGGCAATGCTGGAGCAGGTGGCCCGGGGGACAATGGATGTGGATTCGGCGCTGCTGAAGCTGAAGGAAGCGCCCTATGAGGACATCGGCTTTGCCAAGATCGATGCCCATCGGGGACTGCGGCAGGGAGCGGCGGAGGTGATCTACGGCGCCGGAAAAACAGGCATGCAGATTGCCGGAATTGCGGAGACCATGTGGAAGAACGGCCAGAAAACCATTTTGATCACCCGCATGGATGCATCCAAGGCAAAGCTTGTGGCGGAGAAGCTGCCCCTTACCTACTATGAAGACTGCCGGGTGGGGATCGTTGGCAGTATGCCGGAGCCGGACAGTCAGGGGACGATCCTTGTGGCCACCGGCGGCACCTCGGATGTGCCGGTGGCAGAGGAGGCAGCGCTGACCGCAGAGGCTTTGGGCAACCATGTGGTACGGCTCTATGATGTGGGGGTGGCAGGACTTCACCGGCTGCTGTCCCATTTGGACGAGATCATGAGCGCAAAGGTGATCGTTGCCATTGCGGGCATGGAGGGGGCGCTGGCCAGCGTCATCGGCGGTCTTGCGGACTGTCCGGTGATTGCGGTGCCTACCTCCGTGGGATACGGTGCAAACTTTGGCGGCCTTTCGGCGCTGCTGAGTATGCTCAATTCCTGCGCCAGCGGTACCAGCGTAGTAAACATTGATAATGGATTCGGAGCGGGCTATCTGGCCAGCATGATTGCACACATAGGAGGGCAGAAATGAAAACACTGTATTTGGAATGCGCCATGGGCGCAGCGGGAGACATGCTCATGGGAGCACTGCTGGAGCTGTTTCCGGAGCCTCAGGAGCAGATCCGGCGGCTCAACGCACTGGGGATTCCCGGTGTGAACTATCAGATGGAGCGGCGGGAGAAATGCGGCATCCTTGGTACCCATGTGTCGGTGCTGGTGAACGGACAGGAAGAGCATAGCCATGACCATATCCATGGTCAAGAGCACCACGAGCATGCGCATATGCATGAGCACCACGAGCATGACCATGAGCACGAGCATGACCATGAGCACGAGCATGAACATGACCACGAACATGCGCACGAGCATACCCATCATCACGACCATGAAGACCACACCCATGCCCATCACCACAGCAGCATGGCGGATATTCGCCATATCATCGGCCATCTGGCACTGCCGGAGACGGTGCGCACCAATGCAATTGCGGTGTACGAAGCTATTGCGCGGGCGGAGAGCCACGCCCACGGGAAGCCCGTGGAGGAGATCCACTTCCACGAGGTAGGCACTGTGGACGCTGTGGCGGATGTGGTGGGGGTCTGCCTGCTGATGGATGAGCTGGGCGCACAACGGGTCTGTGCGTCCCCGGTACATGTGGGGACGGGCCATGTACACTGCGCCCACGGAATTCTGCCGGTGCCTGCACCGGCAACGGCGTTCCTGTTGCAGGGGATCCCCTGCTATGGCGGTGAGATTCAGGGAGAGCTTTGCACCCCCACCGGGGCGGCGTTGCTGCGGCAGTTTGTGACAAAGTTTGGCCCCATGCCACAGATGACCATGGAAAAAGTGGGCTATGGCATGGGAAACAAGGATTTTGCCATGGCAAACTGTGTTCGGGCAATTCTGGGTGAGACCGAGACGGAGACGGCGGATACGGTCATAGAGCTTCAGTGCAATCTGGATGACATGACCCCGGAGGATCTGGGCTATGCCGAGGAAAAGCTGATGGAGGCAGGGGCGCTGGATGTCTATACCACGGCCATTGGCATGAAGAAAAACCGGCCCGGCGTGCTGCTCAGCGTACTGGCAAAGCCGGAGGACAGAGATACACTGACAAGGCTGCTGTTTCTCCATACCACCACACTGGGGGTCCGTGAAACGGAGCACCGGCGGAAGATCCTGACCCGAACCGCCTATGAAAAGAACACCCCATGGGGCCCTGTGACGGTGAAATGTGCAGAGGGCTGGGGCGTTCAGCGGGAAAAGCCGGAGTTTGAGGAACTGCGGAAGATCGCGGAACGGGAACAGATCACACTGGCGGAGATCCGGAAGCGGCTGAAATAACAAAAATGAAAAAGAAATCCTGACAGCAGCGTTTCGCTGCTGTCAGGATTTTGCTTAGCACTCAGTGCCAACGTCGGAATCAGGGACGTCTGTGGATTCAGGGGCCTCAGGGGGATCCATAATATTGGAGAATGTGGTTCCGTCCATGGTCTCATGCTCCAGCAGGTAATCGGAGACCTGGCGGAGCTGAGGAATATGGGCTTTGAGAATATCCTCGCACTGCTGGTAGCAGCTGCGGAGGATCTGCTGGATCTCATTGTCGATCCGGGCGGCAGATTCCTCAGAATAGCTCTTGGTCTGACCGTAGTCCCGGCCAATGAATACCTGACCGTCGGAATCGAAGGTTACAGGGCCCAGATTGGTGCTCATGCCGTATTTGGTGACCATCTCACGGGCAATGGAGGTAGCCCGCTGGAGGTCATTGGAGGCGCCGGTGGAGATGTCGCTGAGCATCAGTGCCTCTGCCACGCGTCCGCCCAGCAGGGAGACGATCTGCTCCAGCATTTCGTTGCGGCTCATGTAGCTGTGATCCTCCGTGGGCAGGGAGATGGTCATGCCGCCTGCCATACCCCGGGGGACGATGGTGATCTGATGAACCGGGTCATGGCTGGGAAGGTTGTGCATCACAATGGCGTGTCCCGCCTCGTGGACCGCCGTGAGCTTCCGCTCGTGGGCCGGAATCACCCGGCTCTTTTTCTCGGGGCCTGCAATGACCTTGATCATGGATTCCTCCAGATCCTCCATACGGATGAAGGGACGTCCCAGCTTTGCAGCACGAAGGGCAGCTTCATTCAGAAGATTTTGGAGATCAGCGCCGGTGAAGCCTGCGGTCTCCTTGGCGATGGTATCGAGATCCACGTTGTCGGCCAGCGGCTTATTCCGGGCGTGTACCCGAAGAATGGCGGCACGGCCCTTGGCATCCGGGGCACCCACATAGACCTGCCGGTCAAAACGGCCGGGACGCAGCAGGGCGGAGTCCAGAATGTCTACCCGGTTGGTGGCGGCCATGACGATCACGCCTTCGCTGCTCTTAAAGCCGTCCATTTCCACCAGCAGCTGGTTCAGGGTCTGCTCCCGCTCATCGTGACCGCCGCCAAGACCGGCGCCACGCTGACGGCCTACCGCATCAATCTCATCAATGAAAATGATGGCCGGAGCCTGCTTTTTGGCCTGCTCAAACAGGTCACGGACACGGCTTGCGCCAACGCCCACATAGAGCTCGACAAAGTCGGAACCGGAGATGGAGAGAAAATGTACCCCGGCCTCTCCGGCCACGGCCTTGGCAATTAAGGTCTTACCGGTACCCGGCGGGCCCACCAACAGAATGCCCTTGGGGATCCGTGCGCCGAGGCGGGTATACTTTTCGGGGTTTTTCAGGAAATCAACGACCTCCTGAAGCTCTGCCTTTTCCTCATCGGCACCGGCCACGTCATCAAAGGTGACGGTATTTCCGGCATCGGCGCTGGTGGTCGTCCGGGCCTTGGCAAAGCGCATGACATTCTTATCCCCGCCGCCGCCCTCCGAGGCACGGTTCATCATAAAGAACCAGAGGCCAAGGAATAGCAGGGCAATGAGCAGGTAGGGGACAAACATCATCCACCATGGCGTTTCAGAGGCGGCCAAATAGTCATAGCTTGTCAGGGTTCCAGCTTCATACTGGGAAACGATCAAATCGTTGAAATCATTGTAGAAGACAGAGAAATTGGTTACCTGATAAGTAACGGCGGTATTGCCGTCGGCATCGGGCTCCTTCAGGGTCAGGGTCAGATCATTTCCCCGAAGGGTCAGGGAATCTACCTTTTCCTGTTCCAAAAGGTCATAAATATCGCTGTAGGCATAGTCCTCTGCGCTGGAAGCCGGAGTTCGGATCAGCCATACGGACAATCCAAGGATCAGCAGAATCAAAAAGAAGAAAACGGCATTGCCCTTGTGATTCTTCAAACGGGTCACTCCCTTGCGGTGATTGATTTACCCCTCGTAGATGCTGGGCTTCAGCACGCCGATACAGGGCAGGTTGCGGTATTTCTGGTCATAATCCAGTCCATAGCCTACCACAAAGGCGTCCGGAATGGTGAAGCCCACGATATCTGCTTCCACAGGTGCCTCACGGCGGCTGGGCTTATCCAGCAGTACCACCAGCTTCAAGGAGGCGGGATCCTGCTTCTTGAGCAGCTTCAGCACAAAGCTCAAGGTGCGGCCGGTGTCGAGAATGTCCTCGATTACGATGATATCCCGGCCGGTAACGTCCAGCTCGAAGGGTTCCTTCATGTCGATGGCGCCGGGGGTGGTGGCCATGGCCCGGTAGGAGGACAGGGTCAGAGACTCCAGCGTGCAGGGGAGATTGATCTCCCGCATGAGGTCGGCGGTAAATACGAGGCTGCCCTTCATGATACATAGAAGGATTGGCGCTTTGCCGGCGTATTCCTCGGTGAGCTGCTGACCGATTTCCTTTACACGGGCGCTGAGCTGCTCAGAGGTAAACATTACATAGTCAAGATCACGGTTCATGGTTTTTCCTCCATTCGTTTTACAGTCAGTATCAGACTGGAACTTCCTGTAGTTGGCCGCCGATCTGCGGCGGCAAGATAGGGCGGCAGTGCCAATACCTCCTGATCCTGCACGATCAGGGGCAGTGTATTGCGGGCTGCGGCGGGGATTTTCAGATCGATCATCAGACGACTGATCTTTTTGCTGCCGCCGGGAAGACGAATGCGGTCTCCGGGCTGACGGCTGCGGACGGTGAGGGGAAAGGATAGACCCTCGGTAGTCAGAGAAATCTGCTCCGGGGAAGGGGGCGCGGGGGAGCATCCAACTTCACAGGTGATATGGAATGCTCCAAAACGGACGGAATCGCCCGGAAAAATGGCACATGCCGGGGGAATGCTGGGGGCAGAAGCGGCATCCAGCCTTAAATATTCATAGACCCTGCGGAGCACATATCCTCCCGGAAGAGCATATGCGGCGGAGGGGGATTTGTTGCCTGCCAGTAAAAGCCCCTGAGAAAGGTGATGGGCAGATAAGGACGGCACCGGGTTCAGATACAGCCGGAGGACACGGAGGGCCATGGCTTCGGGCAGTCCGCAGAGACCCGCACAGGAGAGCCCACGCTCTGTTTGCAGCTGTGCAAGCTGCGCGTGGGCCTGCGCCTCCAGATAGGCGTCCTCCTGCCCCAGTGACAGGCACAGGGAGGAGACGGCCTCCAGCAGAGAGGGATTCTCTGAAAGCAGCTGCGGAATGACATTGTGCCGCAGACGGTTTCGGAGACCATCATCTTCCTGATTGGTGGAATCCTCCACATGGGGAATCCCACGGGCCGCCAGATAGGAGAGAAGCTCGGCAGGCTCCGTGCACAGCAGCGGACGGATGATCCTTCCCCGCACGGGGGCAATTCCACTCAGCCCATGCAGGCGGCAGCCCCGCACCAGATGCATCAGCATGGTCTCCAGATTGTCCTGCGCCTGATGGGCCGTGGCAATTTTTGCATCCGGGGAGAGGTGCTCTAAAAAGGCATAGCGCAGCTGCCGTGCGGCTTCCTCAATCCCTAATTTATGGGCGGCAGCATACGCCGCTACATCGGCTCCGCCTACGGTCAGCGGAACATGGCAGCTGCGGCAGTGCTCCTGCACAAATTGCTGATCCCGCAGGGACTCGGCCCCGCGCAGATGGTGATTGAAGTGGGCGGCTGTGACGGTGATGCCCAGTGTATCCTGAAGCTCCAGCAGAATGTGGAGCAGGGCCATGGAATCCTTTCCACCGGAAAGCGCACAAATCACGGTATCCCCCGGGGAGACCATCCGGTATTTCCGGATGAAACGCAGTACCGAATCATTCACTGTGCTTCCACTCCCGATCCGAGAAGGTGGTGTACTGGGGCAGCCACTGAAGCTTTACAGTGCCGGTTTCACCATGGCGGTTTTTGGCTACGATGCACTCCGCCACATTCTTTTCTTCCGTATCCGGGTTGTAATAATCATCCCGGTAGAGGAATAGAACTTCGTCGGCATCCTGCTCGATAGAGCCGGATTCACGGAGGTCGGAGAGCATGGGACGCTTATCCGCACGGCTCTCGTTGGCTCGGCTCAGCTGGCTCAGGCAGATGACCGGAACATTGAGCTCCTTGGCCATGATTTTCAGGGCACGGGAAATCTCGCCCACGGCGGTAACACGGTTGTCGCTGACCTTGCCGGTGGCGGAGGTCATCAGCTGTAGGTAGTCGATGATGACCAGCCCCAGATTGTCGATCCGGCGGCACTTTGCGTTCATTTCCGTAACGGTGATGGAGGGATTGTCGTCTACCCGAATATCCGTCTGGCTCAGGGCCGAGGCGGCGGTGCCCAGCTTCCCCCATTCTTCCTCCGAGAGCTTGCCGGTCAGCAGAAGCTGGCTGTCTACAAAGCTCTCGTTGGAAAGAAGACGGGAGGCAAGCTGCTCCTTGCTCATTTCCAGCGAGAACATGACAACGGCCTTGTCCGTCTTCTTGGCCACCGCCAGCGCAATGTTCAGGGCGATGGAGGTTTTACCCATGCCGGGACGGGCGGCGATCAGCAGCAGGTCGGACTTGTTGAGTCCGTTGATCTTGGCATCCAGATCTTTCAGGCCCGTAGACAGGCCGGGAATGGCACTGTCGGAACGGGCACGCTCGGCCAGCTGATCGTAGACGTTCAGCAGAATGGTACCGATGTGCTCCAAATCCTGATTGCTGCGGCCGTTGCGGATGGCGTAGATTTTCTGCTCGGCGGCATCCATGATGCTCTGGGCAGAGCCCACCTCTTCGGTGACGATCTCGGAGATGTCCTTTGCCGCCTGCGCAATCTGCCGCAGCAGGGATTTATCTGCTACGATCTGAGCATACTGCTTTGCATTGGCGGCGGTGGGCGTGATATCGAGAATTTGAAGCAGATAGTCCCTGGTCTTTTCCTCATCATAGACGCCGGACTGCTTCATCTGATCCATGACAGTGACCGGGTCAATGTCCATGGAGTAATTGAACATGGTGTAGATGGTGGTGAAGATATCCTTATTCTGCTGGAGATAGAAATCGTCGGGCTTCACAAGCTCCAGCATATCCGCAACACAGCTGGGGTCAATGAGCATGGAACCGATCACAGCCTGCTCAGCTTCCAGCGAATGGGGCATCTGCCGTGTCAGCAGCTCATCCATGATGCTTCACCTCCTGTAAGACGTATCGGCAGCGCCGCACCAGATCGCGGGGAAATGTGCGCCGCTGCCGGGAAAATGCGTGGGCTGGGATCGAATTGCTCAGGCCTCGCTGACATGGACCGTAATGGTAGCCACAATCTCATAGCCCAGCTTGGCCTTGAGGCTGAAGGTGCCGAAGGACTTGATGGGCTCATCCTGTACGATCTTCTTCTTGTCAATGGCAATGCCGGACTGCTGCTTCAGAGCATCGGCCACCTCCTGAGAGGTGATGGAGCCGAAGAGACGGCCGCCGTTGCCGGATTTTGCTTTCAGCTCTACGGTGATGTCCTTGAGCTTCTCGGCAAATTCCTGCGCCTGAGCCTTTTCACGGGCCATCTGCTCGGCCTTGGCTTTATCGTTCATCTTCATGGTGTTGACGTTGTCGGCGGTGGCTTCTACTGCCATCTTCCGGGGGAGCAGATAGTTCCGGGCATAGCCGTCAGAGGCCTCAATCATCTGGCCCTTCTTACCCTTACCACGGATATCCTGTAATAAAATCACTTTCATGAAAATACTCCTTTCAATGTGCAGCGGAAATCTGCGGGGGCAGAACCGCTGGAAAAACAAAAATGAAGCGATGCCGGCGGCAGAGGCTGCCGCATCAGGTGTCGCTGAAAAACTGGTCAATGGACTGCTTCAGGGCGTCCCGTACCTGCTCCGGGGTCATGTCCTTGATCTGTGCACCGGCGGTGGCCTGATTGCCGCCGCCGCCCAGCGGCTCCAGAATCATCTGAACATTGGCCTCGCCGATGGAGCGGGCGGAGCAGATGACCCGATTGCCGTCGGGATAGAACACAAAGGAGGCCTCAATGCCGGAGATGTTCAAAAGCTCATCGGCGGCCTGTGCGGCAATGATGCGGTCAGAGGTATAGTCAAGACAGCACAGGGCGATATTCCCCCGGTACATCTCTGCATGCTGAATGATCTCGTAGCGATCCAGTGTTGCATGGAGATCATTCTGGAACAGCAGCTTTACCGCTACGGTGTCGGCACCGCTTTTCCGGAGCCATGCGGCTGCTTCAAAGGTGCGGGCGCCGGTGCGGACGGAGAAATTCTTGGTGTCCAGCACGATGCCGGCCAGCAGAGAAAGGGTCTCCACCGGAAGCACATCCTCACGCTCGGTCAGGTACTGGACAAGCTCTGTGACCAGCTCACAGGCGGAGGAGGCATAGGGCTCGTGGAAGTTCAGCAGTGCGCCCTCAATGTAGTCGGCGGCACGGCGGTGATGGTCGATCACGGCAACACGGTCGGTGCTGGAAAGCAGCTGAGCGGATTCCACCTGATCGGGCCGGTTTGTGTCCACGATCACCAGCAGAGAATCCTCGCCCAGCTCCACAATGGCATCCTCGGGAGAGAGGAAGCAGTTCTGATACTGGGGAACGGCCTGAAGCTTTTCCAGAAGCGGCTTCGAGGCGTTGTGCTGAAGATCGATCACAATGTGGGCAGGGCAGCCCAGCTTCCGGCAGATACACATGACGCCGACGGCAGCGCCAACAGCGTCGATGTCGGCATTTTTATGGCCCATGATCAAAACATTGGAGGCGCCGGTGACAAGCTCCTGAAGGGCGCCGGCCATGACGCGGGACTTGACCTTGGTGCGGCGTTCGGCTTCCTTGGCACGTCCACCGTAGAAGGAGAAATTATAGCGATCCTTCACCACGGCCTGATCGCCGCCGCGGCTCAGAGACATGTCAATGGAGAGGGACGCAAAGTCGTAGCACTCCTGCAGGCTGGTGCCGTCCTTGCCAACGCCGATACTCAGCGTGGCGGGAGTGCCGGTTTCGTTGGTAATGGCCCGAACGGTGTCCAAAATGGAGAACTTCTCGTCAATATAGTGGGGAAGCTCCCGCTGCTCAAACAGGAAAAGATAACGGTTGCGTTCCAACCGCCGGAGAATGCCGGTGGAACCGGAGGTCCAGGCGGTAATGGCATCGTCCAGACGTGCGGAGAGACTGGAAACAGACTTGTCCGGCAGATTGGAGGTGAGCTCATCGTAGTTGTCTACCAGAATGATGCTGACAACGGGACGGCTCAGGTCATACTCGTCTCGGGTATTAAGCAGCTCGGTCTCATCTACGAAATACAGCATCGCAGTAAGACTGCCGGCAGAATCCTCGCCGGGGCGGATGAAGTCACCGTAGACCCGATACCGGCAGCCGTCCCGAACGGCCTCCTGGGGGCACTCGGGGCGCCCTTCGGTGAGCCAGTCCGTGGGGAAATCCGGGAAAATTTCGGAGAGGCTGACCTCAAACAGACTGTCGGTCGCACCGGCCAGCTTCATAAAGGCATCGTTGCACCACATGATTTCCTGATCGGTCATATTGAGAATTACCGCAGGAACCGGAATGCTCATCTCTTCGTTGGATACGGAATCCACGGAGATGCTGGCATCCTGAAGGTACTGCGCAATGGCCTTCCGTCTGCGGACGGAGCGGATCTTGTAGTAGATAAAAAGACCGATGGTGGCAATGGTCTCGCAGGCAGCCACAATATAGGTGCGGCGGCACCAGGAGACAAGGCATATGAGAACCATCACAGTAAAGTAGACCGTCAGATTCGTGGAGAAAAGACGGGACAGCTTCTTGTTCAAGCAGCAACAGCTCCTTTCGACAGGCGGGCATAAAAATCCAGCCTACGATTTCGATATTATACCATAGGTCGTATCCGAAACACAAGAGCTAACCCGTCCGTCAGACGCAATTTTCCCGGGGAAAGAGCGGGATCATGGGAGAAAACTTTCTTCGGTAAAATTTTATGTATACTTTTTGCAGCAGCTGTGCTATAATAAATCAGAATGATTGCCTGTAAAGCAGGCTGTCCCGGGGAACTGTCCGGGAATGTGCCGCCGGTGTGAGAGGCCTGACGCTGCATATGCGCCGGAGCCGGGGCGGCAACTGCTATGTGCATTATGTACGGAAGTACAATGATATAATCGGGGCGACAGACGGCGTTTCCGCATGCAGCTGACGAGACGGGGTCAGCGTATGGAGACAGGCTGTTTCCCCCATATTCCTGTTCATAAGCAAAATTTGGCATACCCAAAGGGGATGCCTTGTTCTTGTGCGCCCTTTTGGCGTAAAATCATCAGCTGGGGCCCAGCCGTCCCATGCTGCAAAGACGAATGGAGTAGTGATATAATTTGGCTGAAAAATTAAAAATCATATCCCTTGGCGGACTCAATGAGATCGGAAAAAATATCACCGTGCTGGAGTACGGCGGTGACATGATCGTGGTAGACTGCGGACTGGGCTTCCCTGAGGATGATATGTATGGCGTGGATCTGGTGGTGCCGGATGTGACCTACCTGATCAAAAACCAGCAGAAGCTCCGTGGATTTTTCCTGACCCATGGCCATGAGGATCATATCGGCGGACTGCCCTATGTGCTGGAGCAGGTCAATGCGCCGGTGCACACCACCCGGCTTACCGCCGGCCTGGTACAGATCAAGCTGGAGGAGCATGGGCTGCTGGACAGCACCAAAATCGTGACCCATGAGGCCGGTGAGGTAGTAAAGGCAGGCTGCTTCAAGGTGGAGTTTATCCATGTCAACCATTCCATTGCCGATGCCGTGGCCTTTGCCATCCATACCCCCGTGGGCGTTGTGGTGATGACCGGCGACTTTAAGATCGATTCTACGCCGATCTCAGGCAATATCATTGATCTGGCACGGTTCGGTGCACTGGGCAACAAGGGTGTTCTGGCACTGCTGTGCGATTCCACCAATGTGGAGCGGGAGGGCTTCTCTCCCTCGGAGCGAAAGGTATCCCGGAGCTTTGACAGCATGTTCAAGGGCTGCGATCAGCGGATCATTGTCACCACCTTTGCCTCCAATGTAGACCGGATCCAGACGGTGCTGAACGTTGCGGCGAAATATGGCCGGAAGGTAGCGGTGACAGGCCGGAGCATGGAGAATATCCTGAAGGTCTCCATGGAGCTGGGCTATCTGGACGTGCCGAAGAACACGCTGGTGGATATCAATGCTACCAAGAGCCTGCCCAAGGAAAAGACCGTAATCATCACCACCGGCTCTCAGGGCGAGAATATGTCGGCCCTGTACCGGATGGCCTTCTCCGGCCACCGGCAGGTAGAGATCGGCCCCGGCGACCGGGTGCTGATTTCCGCATCGGCAATCCCCGGCAACGAAAAGACCATTTCCGCCGTGATCAACGAGCTGTACCGGAAGGGTGCAGAAGTGGTGTACGACAAGCTGGCGGATCTCCATGTATCCGGCCATGCCTGCCAGGAAGAGCTGAAGATCATGCATGCACTGCTGAAGCCCAAGTTCTTTATTCCCGTGCACGGCGAGCAGCGGCACCTGCGGCGCCATGCAAAGCTGGCCCAGGAGATGGGGATGGATCCCCGCCGGATCGTTGTCAGCGACATTGGCCGTGTGATCGAGCTGACCCGTAATTCCTGCAAGCTGGCAGGGACCGTGCCTGCCGGTAAGATGCTGGTGGACGGCCTTGGCGTTGGCGATGTGGGCAGTGTGGTGCTCCGGGATCGGAAGCATCTGGCCCAGGACGGTATGATCGTTGTGGTGGTCAATCTGTCCAGCGAGGACGGCGCGATCATTTCCGGTCCGGATATCATCACCCGCGGCTTTGTCTATGTGAAGGAGTCCGGTGATCTCATGGAGGAACTCAAGGAGATCGCCACAGATGCTGTGGAGGACTGCATCAGCCAGCATGTGACGGACTGGGCGACCATTAAGGCCAGCATCAAGTCCTCTCTGTCCAACTACCTCTATAAGCACACCAAGCGGAATCCTATGATTCTGCCGGTGATTATGGAAATTTAAGATTCCAATGCCGATTTGCGCGGTATTGCCCTAAGATTCGATGGAAAATGTCCGCTGCACCCGTCTGGGTACAGCGGACATTTATGGCTGTGCGCCCGGCGGCGGGAATACTTATGGCCAAGAATGGCCATGTGCAGCGGGCGATCTCAAAAGAAAGACCCGCACAGGCCGGATACTACAGCATCCTTGACCGGTACGAGCCCCTACACTTATGCGATTGAACCGCCGCGTACCGAACGGTATGCACGGTGGTGTGAGAGGGCGGGGCTATTTAGTCCCTCCTACTCGATTTTCGCTGCCGTGGGGAGATTTACGAAAAAGCCAAATTATCGCAACAGATGTGGTTTTACAGAAATCTGTACGTTTTAGAAAGGCTTCTCCGTGCCTTTGTCTTATTACGAAACAGCGAAAGGTGTTGCCATCGAGGTATGGAAAAATCCGTGAAACTGTGGTAATATAATCATGAACAGCCGGATCAGTCCATTTACAAAAACGAACACTTTTTTCACAGAGAAGGATGTGCACAAATATTTTCAGAAAGGAAGAGGCACATGAAAAAAAGGATACTGGCAAGCCTGCTGTCATTGAGTCTGTCATTCAGCATGTTCACGACAGCTTTTGCAACGGATAGAGGCGAGGGCAGTGCTGATACAATGAAGGATGTCAGCGCAGCTGCCGAAATGAGTGAGGGACATGCCGATGCCTACTGGGGGCATATTCCCGAAGATAAAACATTCGCATTTGCAGACAGCCGATATTATGACGGGACGGATCATGTCAAGGTCTTCAATGTGGGATTTTACATGGGTACTTCCGGACAGTATTATGCCAATGGCGACTGGACAGACTTAACAAAGGTCTATCGACGAGAGGATTATTATAAAACTGAGGAATTTAAGACCTTTTCAAACAATGGAAATGCAGGCGATCCGAAACCGGAAGGTTACCCAACCAATGATGTAGGAGGGGATGCTGAGGGGAAACTGCCTTCCTATAATGCTGGGGTATATACATATTTGGCATGGACAGACTTTGAAATGTTTGGCCGCTCATGGTTTAGAAACTATGGTATAGATTCTGTTATCAATGTTCCCAAGGTAACAACCTATGTAGAGATTTGGCGGGTGGAGCCGAACCTCCGTCTTACAACGGATAAGACCACAGTTGAGCGCGGAGACGAATTTACAGCAACCTTATCCATTGAGAATCATTTTGACAATTATGATGGATTGCCCACTGCGGAGCAAGTTTTCTTTTCGGCAGACCACGCCGTACTGGTATCTGACACAGTCACAAAAACCGACAATCATTATACCGCGACATTTCGTGCAACAGAAGATCTTTCTGCCAATGAAATCGAAATCACAGCCGGTGTGAATGATACAGCAACGAATTACAAACCCGCAACCACAACTACGACATTACCCTTGCCGGCGGTTACCTATACTGTGACATATACAGACGGCGTAAAGAATGAAACTGTATTTGGTGACCAGGTACACAGCGGACTTTCTGCGGGCGTGAGTACACCTGCGTTTAACGGAACGCCGAGCCGGGACGGGTATGAGTTCTCGGGATGGACGCCGGAAGTTGCTGGTATTGTCACCGGTAATGCAACATATACAGCAGTTTGGACGAAAAAATCCGGTGACCGTGGGGACGACGATATCTCTGTGCGGTACACTCTGACTTATGATTCCAACGGCGGTATCGAGTACAAGGACGAGCAGTATCAAAGAAATACTACGGTGGATCTGGACAAGGTGCCCACCCGTGAGGGCTACACTTTCACCGGCTGGTATGCCGACGAGGAACTGACCGAGCGCATCACGGAAATCAGGATGACCAGCGATAAGACGGTTTACGCTGGCTGGGAGCCAACCAGCATACCGGACTGGCTGAATGGCGCGGATCACTTTGCCTATGTGATTGGTTATACAGACGGCACGGTGCGCCCGCTGAACAACATCAGCCGAGCTGAGGTGGCCTCGATTTTCTTCCGGCTGCTCAATGAGGACACTCGGGAGGAAAACCTGACAGCCGACAATACCTTTACCGATGTGCACGAGGGAATGTGGTGCAACACCGCAATTTCCACCATGGCAAAACTGGGCATTGTCAAAGGCCGCTCCCAAGAGCATTTCGACCCGAACGCTCCGATTACCCGCGCCGAGTTCGCGGCCATCTGTGCACGGTTTGATACCTCCAAGCGCAACGGCGACAGTGATTTTTCGGATATTGCCGGTCACTGGGCCGAGGCGGAAATCGGACGTGCGGCCACACTGGGCTGGATTATGGGCTACACAGACGGCACCTTCCGCCCAGAAAATAATATCACCCGTGCCGAGGCTATGACGATGATTAACCGTGTACTGAACCGTTTACCGCAAAGTGAGGATGATCTGCTGGACGGCATGAACATCTGGCCGGATAACCAGCTGGGAGCATGGTACTATTTGGCGGTACAGGAGGCCACCAACAGTCACGACTTCAACCGCAAGGGTGATGTGCATGAACAGTGGTCCAAACTGACCGCCGACCCGGATTGGACAAAGTATGAAAAATGATTGAAAGATCGGAAACCGCATAAGCAATTCGGAAGCAGAGACCACGGTTCATGCCTTGCCCTCAGCTGTGTGACAAAATGACCCAAGCCCCTACGAGGAAAAAACCTTGGAACAAAGGGCGCACTTCTGTACGCTCCTGACGGGAGTATGTGCGTCCTGCGGAGCTGACAGCCCGGACAGTTGACTGTCCGGGCTGTTTTGCTGTGTGCCCGGCGAGCGCACGTTCTCTGGGGAGAAAGTCCCGAAGTCCCCCGGCGGCGGGAAT